>Ga0213829_1000168_pt1 | contig 82835 bp, 75 predicted proteins | sample MC6MC0896MG_FD_180665 | JGI IMG/M metagenome (GOLD analysis project Ga0213829, IMG submission 180665) | Enriched soil aggregate microbial communities from Iowa State University, Ames, United States - MC6-MC0896-MG | ecosystem: Environmental > Terrestrial > Soil > Unclassified | place: USA: Iowa... | reverse complement strand
ATCGCGACCCATCGCACTGCGCGTCAGATGCTCGCGGGTCAGCACCTGGTCGGGCGCAGCCAGCAGTTCGCGCAGGACCCGGAAGTCCGAGCGCGGCAATGTGCAGGCCGTACCATCGGCGGCCGTGAGCAGACGTTTGACAGGATCAAGGCGATAGCCGGCAAAGCGCTGTGGCAGATCCGGCCGTTGCTCGGCTGCAGCGTCGGCGCGCGCTGAACGGCGCAGCACGGCCTTGATCCGGGCGAGCAATTCGCGCGGTTCGAACGGCTTGGCCAGGTAATCGTCGGCGCCTACCTCAAGGCCAATGATGCGGTCGAACGCCGTGCCCTTGGCCGACAGCATGATCACGCTCAAGCCAGGTTTGGCCTGGAGTTGCCGGCACAGGCTCAAGCCATCTTCGCCAGGCAGCATCACGTCGAGCACCACCAGGTCCACCGGTTCCCGTGCCAACTGCTGCCACATCTCGCTGCCACTGGCGGCGGCCAGTACCCGATCGCCGCTTTCGCTCAAGTAATCGCAGAGCAGTTCGCGGATCTCGTCATCGTCATCGACCACCAGAAACGTTCTCGCCGACGCAAGCCGGGCGACCTCCGCACGGTCGATAAAACCTTCATTACATTCCATTACATACCCATACAAGCCGCTGATAGAGCGCGCAGAAGCGATGCATAGAATGCTAGCAAAAATCATCTGCGAATACGATGAATTACCAATTGCACAGCAGGGCATCATGACCAGTCATTCCGCGCATACACCGCTTGCGATCGCAAGCAAACACCCACGTCTGTACTGCCGCCGCTCGCCATTGCCCCTGGCAATCGGCCTGGCCCTGGGCAGCCTCAGCCTGCACGCCAACGCCGAGAGGGTCGTCGAACTGGATGCGGTCAACGTCGATGGCCAGATGCCGGTTGAGAACAGCACCGAACAGTTGGGCTATACCGTCAACAGCACCACCAGCTCCACCGGGCTGAAGCTCAAACCCCGCGAGACGCCGCAGTCAGTCACGACGATCACCCAGGCGCAAATGGCGGATCGACAGATCACCAACATCGAGCAGGCGCTGGATACCACGCCCGGCGTCAGCATGAGCAAAATGGAAGTTGGCGGCCGCACCGAGTACCGCGCGCGTGGTTACCCGATCACCAACTGGAAGGCAGACGGCTTGCAGTTCCCCGGCGGCTCGGACTTCAGCGGCGCAGGCACGGCGCTGAACATGGACATGTATGAACGCATCGATATCGTCCGGGGCGCCAACGGCCTGATGGGCGGCACCGGTGACCCATCGGCCACCGTCAACCTGATTCGCAAGCGTCCAGGCAAGGAATTTGGCGGTAGTGCCTACATCACTTACGGCAGCTGGGACAAACGCCGCTTGGGCGCCGACCTGAACCTGCCGCTGACGGAAGACGGCAGGCTGCGCTCGCGGCTGGTGATGACCCAGCAGGATGCCAACTCGTTCCGCGACAATCAGTCCGAGCGTTCGCGCGCGGCACTGGCCAGCTTCGAGTTCGACTTGAGTGATGCCACCACCCTGGGCGCTGGTTACCAGTACGAATACAGCAAGATTGTTGGCGGTGGCTGGGGCGCGAACATTCCGATCTGGTACGGCGACGGCAGCAAGACCAAGCTGCCGCGCAGCAGTAACCTGGTGCCCAGCTGGAGCTTTGGCGAGTACGAAACGCGCACCACCTTCGGCTCGCTGGAGCATCACTTCGACAACGACTGGAGCCTGAACCTGAAGGCGGCGCAGAGCACCACCGACGCGCTCAACCACCGCGGCCTGGCCAAGGTCAACTCGGTCGGCCGCGGCGTATATGGCGGCTACTGGAACCAGGACGGCAGCGGCGCGGTGCTCAACGGCCTGCACAGCTCGACCGACACGACCCAGCAATCGGCGCAGATCGATGTCAGCGGCCCGTTCGAAATGCTTGGTCGCAGCCATCAAGCCATGCTCGGCTACAGCGACAGCCGCACGGTTGCCTGGTCGCCGCAGTACACCTGCAACATGGTCAGCGCCGACCGCACCAGCGCCAACACCCTCGGCTGCCAGTTCCGCGCCAACAACGGCTTCCCGATCAGCAACTGGCATGATGGCGTGGACGACGATTACGCCATCAATGCCTACAAGACCGGCCTGCACAGCAAGACCACCACCCGCCTGCAGGGCATGTACGCGGCGACACGCCTGAGCATTACCGACCCGCTGTCGGTGATCGTCGGCGCCCGCGTCAGCAATTACAGCAGCACTACCCGCAGTACCGCAGGCGTGCGCAGCAACCAGGAAGAAAACGGCATCGTCACGCCGTACCTGGGAGCAGTCTATGACCTCAACGACAATTACTCGCTGTACGCCAGCTACACCGATATTTTCACCCCGCAGAGCGAAGAAAGCGTCAGCGGCAGCAAGATCGAGCCAATTCGTGGCCAAAGCTATGAAAGCGGCATCAAGGGCGAATGGCTGGGAGGCCTGGTCAACGCCCAGGCGGCGTACTTCCTGACCCGTCAGGAAAACAAGGCCGTCACCGACAGCGACAATCTGACGCCAACCGGCGCCCAGGCCTACAAGGCCGGTTCAGGGGTGGAAACCGACGGTATCGATCTGGAAGTTTCGGGTGCCCTTACTCCGGACTGGAACCTTTATGCCGGCTACACCTATCTGCATTTGCGCAGGCTCGATGCGGACGGTCGCAGCGACCCGTCGCACCTGTTCAAGGCCTCGACCACCTATCGCCTGTCTGGCCCACTCGATCGTTTGACCGTCGGAACCGGCGTTACCGCGCAGACCAACATCCGCGCCAACTCCACCCCCGCTGGCCAGCCCAGCAACGGCGTAAGCCGCGCTGCCACGGACGTCAACTGGTCGGGTTATGCGATCTGGAGTGCGATGGCCAAATACGACATCAATGACGATGTCTCGCTGACGCTCAATGCCAACAACCTGTTCGACAAGCATTACTACACCCGCTACGGGTTCTATGCCGGTGCCATCTATGGTGACCCGCGCAGCCTGTCGTTGACGTTGAAGACGGCTTTTTAGGGATAACCCGCTCAGACGCCTTTGGCCATGTCAGCTCACAGACTTCTCGGGGCGCAAAGTGCACGTTTATCGACTGGCTTTATTCAGCCTTGGATTCGACGTCGACGGCCTCACCGATCGCATAGAAGTGGCCGCCAGCGACATAGTGCAGGCTGCGCAAGTTGGGATCAGCAGTCTCGAAGTGCCAGTGCCCGTCACGAAACACCCGCGTATCGGCCCAGGCCGCTACGACCTCGGCAATGAACAGATCGTAGCGATCCTGGTTGTGCGGCTCCGGGATCAGGCGGCAGGCAAGCCAGGCTGAACACCCCGCAACCAATGGCAGATCGTGGCCGGGCACAGCAAACAGCTCGACCGCGCTGCGCGCCAGTTTGTCCGGTTGCTCGAGCAAGCTACGGTGGCCGACCTGGAAGGTAAGCTCAGCCTGCGCTACGGTCGGAATCTGGATCACGAACTGGCCACTCTGCTCGACCAGCTCACGAGTCTTGGCGATTTTATCCAGCACCACCGTCAACTTGGGCGGCGAGAAGTCCAGCGCACACGCCCAGGCCGCAGCCATCACGTTGTCCACGCCAGCATGGCGAGCAGAGACCAGGACCGTCGGGCCGTGGTTGAGCAGCCTGTAGGCTTTTTCCAGCGCGACTGCTGCAATGTGTTCATTCATGGGTACATGCTCCAGCTGTCCGAGCGCATCGACTGCGCGCCCGGAGCATTGATTCAAGCCGAAGGCTGGCTCTCGAAATGTGCCAGCAGGCTGTCATGGCCAGCTACGATCAATTCGCGGATAGCCTCGACCTGCTGGCCTTGCGGGTCCAGCCCGCGATGATCGGAGCTGGCAGACCATTGGATCACAGTCTTGCTCTCGGTGCAGAGAGCAGATTCAGGGCGCTACATGGGTGTGGTAAATCTTGCTGATCACTTTCCATTCACCTTCGACTTTCAGCAGATTGAAAAATCGGTGAAGCAGAAACCGGAAATACCATTGGTATCGATCCGCACGCTGGCGGCAGTACCCACAATATCAACATTGACAATCACACCTTGGGCTTCGGGCGAAGGTCGGAAAGATGGTTTGTCGATGGTGTCGAACAACTCCTGAATGGCGCCCCCGACCAACTTGTTGTTGCCATCAAGCCCAAAAATAGTGGCCTGATCGCTGAAGGCCGGCTGCATGATACGGCTGCCCGCTTGCTTGCCGCCTTCGTTGTATTTGTTCAGCACTGCAACGATGGCGCTATATTCAACGACGAAGTTAGATTTGCTCACGGTTATTCAGTATGAGACGGGTCGAAAGCGCTGAAAAAGTCAGTTCAAGAGGTGTTGGCTGTTTGTCATTGCTACATCAAAAGGCTGTTCCGAATGGGTAACCTTGACCAGCAACGACACCTAGCCAAAGCTGATAAATACCTTCAGCCAGGACCGTTGGCGGCGAAGCCGCGCTGATCGAGCCATCCGCCTGGCCTTGCTCGACCATGCTGGTGATTCTCTGCATGCGTCAGTGAATCGACGCGCCCCAGGTATTCGCTGAAGTATTCCTCGAGCAGCGCCTGACCGAACTCCTCCTTGGAGCGGAAGTAGTGGTAGAACGAGCCTTTCGGCACTCCAGCCGTAGCCAGCAGTTCGCTGAGGCCGACCGCGGTGTAACCTTTTTGGATCATCAGCGACCTGGCGACATCGATGATGTGTTGACGCGTGTCTGATTGGGATTCTTCATAGGGCGCAGACGCTACCAAAAATGGCAGTCTTCGTCAGGGCCCACTGCCGCGCCGCCCTACGCAGCTAGGCGACACGTTTGCCGAGCCGCTGCTCCTTGATCAAATGCCGTGCTCGCCCTACCCCCCAGGCCAATGCGTGCGTCATTGATTCTCCAGGACGAGAATCGTAAGCCTCCTCGTGCAGCGACATTCCGCTCGCGGCATAGATCCCGATGAACAACTGCGTCTGGCCAGTGCGTGCCAAGCGCACCTGAACGTCGATCATGACGCCACTCTCGAGCTTTTCGTCATGACCTCGATGGTGCAGCGCGGGGTCGGCCCAATTCCAGAACACATCACCGCGAATTCGCATGGCATCCTCCTGCGACTTTAATCCTATCGTTACCCAACATAGCGCTTCAGGTTGTCGAATCAACTACATCAGTGCAAACAGGGTAACGTTCTGATAAACGGCAAAAAAACTTATACAAAACGAAGAGTTTTGCATAACGCCGGATATCTAATTGATTCACCGTTGCATGCAGTGCAACTCCCGCATAAATATTTCCAACGCCTTGGGACCGATACCGTCGAAGCTGAGCAACTATTGACTCAGCCGAACTGCATCCACTTTGACATTAAGGTCCAAATAGTTAGCCATTGCCCACGACCAGCGCGTGATACGCCGCAAGTGCCACCGACTAACGAATCCGTTTACCAACGAGAAAGCTCGCCAGCAGCCACTTGTACGAGCCGGCATAGTCGTGGCTCAGATCGATGCCCAGGCTTGCGGCGCCGACCTCCATCACCCCTCGCCGCTGACAGCACTTTGAACCGGTCTAATTTGCCATCGTCCAGTTCTGTTGCCTGCCAGGTTCAGCGACACAACAATTGCGGTACAGGGCGCGAATGCCTCAGTCCAGGGCATGCCGCATATCGCACCATGACCATTCGCACTGAACTCCACGAGCAAGCATGCCCTCTCCTGCGTAATCACGCGTGATCCGACCGGGTCTGCATGGCAACTTTCAGCTCAGGGACAGCTCATGGAACATCGACCATCACTTCGAACTGAACGCGCCGGGCCGCCGCTGTCCGCCACAGGTAGCAGTAGCACCGTGCATGACGCCGAGTTGCGCTTCCGCGCACTGGTCAGGGCCAGCAGTACCACCCTCTACCGCATGAGCCCCGACTGGACTCAGATGCATGAGTTGACCGGCCAGGGCTTTCTCGAAGAGACCGCTCAGCCATGCCAGGGCTGGATCGAGAAATACATTCCAGACGCAGACCGCAACCAGGTGTTGGCGGCGATCGAGCAAGCGATCCGCACCCAATCCGTGTTCGAACTGGAGCATCGAGTGCTACTCGCCGACGGCGGTTTTGGATGGACCCATTCCAGAGCGGTGCCTATCTTTGACCAGTCCGGCGAGCTCATCGAGTGGTTTGGTGCAGCCAGCGACCTGACCGAGCGCCACCGCAGCCAGGCACGGCTCGATGAGAGCGAAGCGGCCTTCGAGCTTCTGGCCAACACCATGCCGCAGCTGGCGTGGGTATGCGATGCCCTAGGCAGTGTGGTGTTCGTCAACAACCGCTGGCAGGAATATTTCGGCGCGGCGGTCGATGGTGCGGGTAACGGGCTGATGACGCATGCTGGTGTTCACCCTGAGGACGTTGGCAAAACAGTGCAAGATTTCGCACTGGCCCGGGCGAGCGGGCAGGACTTCACGACCGAACATCGCCTCTGCGGGCAAAACGGCACCTACCGCTGGTTCATGGTCCGCGCTACGCCCTATCGAGAGCCGCATTCAGGGCAGATCCTGCGCTGGTACGGCACTTCCATCGACGTGCATGACCGGCATGACGCAGAAGACCAACTGCGTAACTTCAACGAACAGCTGGAAGTTGAGGTGCAAGCGCGCTCACGCGACCTGCTCGCCGCCGAGGCGCAACTGCGGCAAATGCAGAAGCTTGAAGCCATCGGCCAGCTCACCGGTGGCGTGGCCCATGACTTCAACAACATTCTAACCATCATCCGCAACGCAGCAGAGTTGCTGCGGCGCAATCCCGGCGCGGGCGACAAGCAACACCGTTTCATCGACCTGATCCTGGAAACTGCTGACCGAGCGACCAAACTCACCGGGCAACTGCTGGCCTTCGCCCGCCGCCAGACATTGAAGCCGGAAACCTTTCTGGCGGCGCAGCGCGTGCAGCAAATTGCCGAGATGCTGCGCAGCATGGTCGGGGCGAACATTCGTATCGAGCTGTCACTTCCAGAGCAGGACCACTACGTCAACACCGATCCAAATCAATTCGAGACGGCGCTGGTCAATCTGGTAATCAATGCCCGCGATGCTATGCAGGGCGCGGGCGACATAACGCTGGCAGTGAGTGCCGCACCTGCGCTTTCTTCGCCAGCCAGTGCGCCGACTGTGATCATCAGCGTTACCGATCAAGGGCATGGCATCGATGCGGCCAACCTTGAACGGGTGTTCGAACCCTTCTTCACCACCAAAGCCGTCGGCAAGGGCACTGGCCTGGGGCTGTCCCAGGTGTATGGTTTCGTCAATCAGTCCGGTGGCCAGGTCAGCGTCGAGAGCGAGCTGGGGACGGGCACGACGATGAGGATCGCGCTGCCCGCAGCAACCCCGCCTCCCCCTTCGCAACAAGAGATTGCAGTGCCATTGGCAGTAAACGACGCTCAGGTGCTGCTGGTGGAAGATAACGCACAGGTTGGCGAAATTACCGTCAGCCTGCTCCAGGAACTTGGCTACAAGACCCAGTTGGTGAGCAGCGCAGCAGCCGCTATCGAGCTGCTGCAAGACCGACACCCGCCAGTTGACGTGGTGCTCTCCGACGTAGTGATGCCGGGCATGACCGGGCTGGAACTGGCTGATGTGATCAGCGAGCGCTGGCCGGGACTGCCGGTGGTGCTTGCCAGTGGTTACAGCAGCGCCCTTTCCCAGGGTTCCCAGCGCCACCCTCAGCTACTGAAAAAACCTTACGCGATCGACGACCTGCTCAAGGCCCTGAACCGCGCGTTGCATCGCTGAACGAGCCATGCCAGCGCTGTGCGCTGAACTGGTGCGCCCTGCCCTCCCGTGCAAATTCTGAGTGCAACGTAAGTGATCAGCGTCCAATAGAGTTACTCGCCAGCGCGAGTCGGGCGGGTGCTGGGCGAGTTATGGCCCGCTGTTTGCTAGTTCACCTGCGCAGTCAACGAAGACTGCACCTAATACGACAAAGGCGCCGTGTAGACCCCGTTTCGACGGAAGGTCTCATGGCGCCTTTTTTGTTTCTGGGCCGCTGCGGCGGGCAGAGATCAAGGGGCGAAGATGGCAAGCAAAACTGTACGCAGCGTGTGTCCCTACTGTGGCGTGGGCTGCGGCATCGTCATGCAGGTCGAGCACAACCGCGTGGTCAAGGTCAGCGGCGACAAGGCGCACCCGAGTAACTTCGGCAGGCTCTGCACCAAGGGCACCACCTGTGGCCAGGCCATCGCTGATTCTGGTCGGATGGAAAACGCCTACCTGCGCCAGCAGCGCAATCAGGACCCGGTGCGGATCGTCATGGACACTGCCATCAGCGAGACCGCCCGGCGCCTGCGCGCCATCCTTGAACAGTACGGCCCCGATGCACTGGCGTTCTATGTCTCCGGGCAGATGTCGCTGGAGGCGCAGTATCTGGTCAACAAGCTGGCCAAGGGTTTTGTCCGCACCAGCAACCTGGAGTCCAACTCGCGCCTGTGCATGGCCAGCGCCGGCAGCGGCTACAAGTTATCGCTTGGCGCGGACGGGCCGCCGGGCTCGTATCAGGACTTCGACAAGGCCGAGCTGTTTTTCGTGATCGGCGCCAACATGGCTGACTGCCATCCGATTCTGTTCCTGCGCATGATGGATCGGGTCAAGGCCGGAGCCAGGCTGATCGTCGTCGACCCTCGCCGCACTGCCACGGCAGACAAAGCCGGGTTGTTTTTACAAATCAAGCCCGGCACCGACCTGGCCCTGCTCAACGGCCTGCTGCACCTCCTGGTGAAAAACGGCCACACCGATCCGGCGTTCATCGCGGCGTTCACCGCGGGCTGGGAGGCCATGCCGGCGTTTCTCGAAGACTACCCGCCAGACCAGGTCGCGCGCATCACGGGTATCCCTGAGGCCGACCTTCATCAGGCTGCAGCCTGGATCGGTGAAGCCGGCGAATGGATGAGCTGCTGGACCATGGGTCTCAACCAGAGCACCCACGGCACCTGGAACACCAACGCGCTGTGCAACCTGCATCTGGCCACCGGCGCCATCTGCCGCCCGGGCAGCGGGCCGTTCTCCCTGACCGGGCAACCGAATGCCATGGGGGGGCGCGAGATGGGTTACATGGGCCCCGGCCTGCCCGGCCAACGCTCGGTGCTGGTCGAGGCCGACCGGCAGTTCATCGAAGACCTGTGGGCGATCCCGCGCGGCAGCCTGCGGCAGGACGTAGGCGGCGGCACTGTGGCGATGTTCGAGCAGATGCGCAGCGGCCTGATCAAGGCCTGCTGGATCATCTGCACCAACCCGGTGGCATCGGTGCCCAACCGCCAGCAGGTCATCGACGGCTTGCAACAGGCTGAGCTGGTGATCACTCAGGACGCCTTCCTCGACACCGAGACCAATCGCTACGCCGATATCCTCCTTCCCGGCGCGCTATGGGCTGAGGCTGAAGGGGTAATGATCAACTCCGAACGCAACCTGACCCTGATGCAGCAAGCCGTGCAGGCACCCGGTGAAACCCTGCCCGACTGGCAGATCATTGCCAGGGTGGCTTGCGAGATGGGTTTTGCCGATGCCTTCAGCTACAGCAGCGCAGCCGAGATATTTGAAGAAATCAAGCGCGCCTGGAACCCCAAGACCGGCTATGACATTCGCGGGGCGACCTACGCCCGCCTACGCGAACAGCCGCTGCAGTGGCCGTGCGCTGTGGACCCTGGCGAGACGCGCAATCCGGTCCGCTACCTCAACGACGGCGTCAGCCAGTCGCTTGCACTGGCAGAAGACGGCAGCCGACCTGCCATCGTCTTCCCGACCGAGCATGGCAAGGGCGTGTTTCTGCGGCGCCCGCATTTGCCACCCGCTGAAATGCCCGACCAACACTTCCCATTGCTGCTCAACACCGGACGCGTGCAGCACCAATGGCACACCCTGACCAAGACCGGCAAGGTGGCCACGCTGAACAAGCTCAATCCTGGGCCGTTTATCGAGATCCACCCGCAGGATGCAGCCATACTTGGCATCAAGGCCAGAGACGCCGTGGAAATACGCTCGCGACGCGGTCGCGCCGTATTGCCAGCGGTGATCACCGAACGGGTCCTGCCGGGTAATTGCTTTGCACCTTTTCACTGGAACGATGTGTTTGGCGACAACCTGGCGATCAATGCCGTGACCAACGACGCTGTCGACCCGATTTCGCTGCAACCCGAATTCAAGTGCTGTGCGATTGCGCTGCAACGGGTCGAGCTGATCGACCACCAATGGCTGGATACGGCGAGCGCTCCCGCACTCACCGCCAGCCCTGCTCACGAAGACCTCGCCATGGGGGCCGAGGAAGACGCTGCCTTGCCAGGCCACGTGACGCTGCTGTGGGCTTCGCAGACCGGCAATGCCGAAGCCCTGGCTGAGCGCTACGCCAAGCGCTTGCGCGACGCAGGGGTCAGCGTGCAGCTGTGTGCGATGGCGGACTTTCCCGCGAGCAAGCTGGCCAGCACGCAGACCCTGGCCTTGATCAGCAGCACCTTTGGTGACGGCGACCCACCCGACAACGGCGAGCGCTTCTGGAGCGCATTGAATGCGCAGCAGATGCAGCTTGAGTCATTGCGATATGCCGTGCTGGCGCTGGGTGACGCCAGTTATGAGCAGTTCTGTAACCACGGCAAGAGACTCGATCATCGCCTGCAAGCCTTGGGCGCGACCCGCCTGATTGAGCGAGTCGACTGCGATAGCGACTACGAGGTGCAGGCCGAGCACTGGCTGGCGCAGTTGCAGCAGGCACTCGATCTTGCGCCGACAGCGCTGATTGAGGACCCAGCAACCAGCGCGACGCCGAGCAAAGCCAAGCCTTATGCCTCACGCCTGTTGAGCAATGTTCGCTTGAATCAGCCGGGTGCGAGCAAGGACACCCGCTTGTTTTCCTTCGCCCTGGAAGATTCAGGCCTGGCCTATGAGGCGGGAGATGCACTGGGCGTGTGGCCACGCAACTGCCCGGAACTAGTCGGCGAAGTGCTCGAGCTGACCGGCTTGGCTGCGGACACGCCGGTCAGCCTCGACAAGCTTGGTGACGTTCCGTTAGGCCAGGCACTGAGCGAACACTTCGAAATCGCCCGCCCCAGCCGCGAAGCGCTGGCATTGATCGCCGAACGCAGCGGTAACCCGGAACTCAAGCAGTTGCTCAGCAGCGAGCGCAAAGCGCAGCTGAATGAGTGGCTGTGGGGCCGCCAGCTGGCAGACGTGCTCCATGCCTACCCGATCGACTGCGGCGCCAGCGAGTTGCTTGGCACACTCAAACGCCTGCAACCGCGCCTGTACTCGATCGCCTCCAGCCCCAAGGCCAATCCCCGTGCAGTCGATCTCACGGTTGCAGCCGTGCGCTACGGCAAGCGCAAGGGCGTGTCTTCGACCTTTCTTGCCGACCGCGCAGAACACGCCGAGGTGCCGGTTTTCCTCCAGCAATCGAAGCACTTTCGCCCACCGGCCGATGGCTCGCTGCCGATGATCATGATCGGCCCGGGCACTGGCGTGGCGCCATTCCGGGGCTTTTTGCAGGAGCGCCAGGCGCGGGGTGATCCAGGCCGCAACTGGTTGTTCTTCGGCGAGCAGCACGCGGCCAGTGATTTTTATTACCGCGAAGAGCTGCAAGCCATGCAGCGCGATGGCCTGCTCACCCATTTGAGCCTGGCATTTTCCCGCGACCAGGCGCAGAAAATCTATGTTCAGGACCGCATTCTGGAGCAAGGCGCCGAGCTCTGGCGCTGGCTGCAAGAAGGCGCGCAGTTGTATATCTGTGGCGATGCCAGCCGCATGGCCAAGGACGTCGATTATGCCCTGCGCCAGGTTGCGCAATGTCATGGTGGCCTGGAATCCGACGCCGCTGCTGATTACTGGCGCCAATTGAGCGAGCAGAAACGCTACCTGCGCGATGTCTACTGATCCGCCGGCCCCACGCCCTGCCCCGGCTCGCAAGCGGGCGCAGTGCAGAGCTCAAGAAACCGCGCCGCCACCCGCGACGGCGTGTCGGCATGCGACATCAGGATCGAGAAGCGCCGGGTCAACGCCTCCGGGGCAACCCGCAGGCGCCGCAGCGCTGCGTCCTCGTGGCGCATCGACATCGACGAGACAAAACCAACGCCCATCCCCGCCCGAACCGCCTCCTTGACACCTTCCACACCGGCTATCTCCAGGCCCACCCGCATCGCCACCCCGCTGCGAGCAAATGCTCGCTCGACCAACAGGCGTACGCCCGAACCGCTTTCGCGCAGAACCAGTGGATAGGCGCCCAACGCTTGCAGGGTCTGCCCGTGCTCAACTGCGGCAAGCAGGTGTTGGCTGGGCACGATGGCAACAATTTCGTCCTCGCGCCACGGTGTAACCCCTGTGCCTGCCGGCAAGTCGGGGCCGGGCGGACCTTCGATCAGGGCTATATCCAACGATCCCAGGGCGGCGACGATGTCAGCCGTATTGCCATTGATGGTCGTCACCAGCACCTGCGGATAGCGTTGGCGAAAATCGGCAATCAGGTACGGCAGCAGATAGCTCGCTGGGGTCGTGCTGGCGCCGATGCGCAAGGTGCCGCGTTCCAGCCCGCGCAGCGCGTCCTTCAGCGCTTTGGCCTGGACGAAGGTATCGCGCAGCCGTTTCGCGTGGCCGAGCAATTGCTCGCCCGCTGCAGTCAGGCGCACGCCACGGCCGGCACGCTGGTAAAGCGGCTCGCCGAATTCTTCTTGCAGCAGCTTCAACTGCCCGGATACGGCAGGCTGCGACAGGTGCAGGGCCAGCGCCGCGTGGCTGATGTTGCCGTGCTCAGCAACGGTAGCGAAAGTTATAAGCTGTTCAGGGGTCATCTGCACAAAGTATCATCTAGGCGGATACTTTCCATCCTGAATCACGATTTTTTATAAGCTTATAACTGAATTAACGTGGACCTATCGAAACGCTACCTCGACCGGAGGATGCATGATGGCTACGGCTCCCGCTACACACTCGCATACGCCTACTCACGACACCCGTGGGCGGCTCAACGGCATCTTGTTTATCGCCCTGTTCGCCCTGGCAGTGACGCAATTGGCAGCACTGCCCGCCTTTGCCCGCCTGGGCATCAGCCCGCTGATTGTCGGCATCCTTGCCGGCGCGTTGTACGGCAACTTGCTGCGCCAAGGCATACCCGCCGGCTGGGCCAGCGGTATCAACTTCAGTGCACGCAATCTGCTACGCATCGCCGTGGCCTTGTTCGGCCTCCGGGTCAGTCTGCAGGAGATCGCCCAAGTCGGCTGGTCAGGCCTGACCGTGTCGCTGGCAATCGTGGTGAGCACCTTGCTGCTCGGCCTGTGGGTCGGCATCAAGCTATTCAAGCTGGATCGCGACACCGCTCTGCTGACCGCCGCCGGCAGCGCCATCTGCGGTGCAGCCGCAGTGCTGGCGTTTGAATCGGCCTTGCGCTCGCAGCCGCACAAGAGCGCCATGGCGGTTGGCAGCGTGGTGCTGTTCGGCACGCTGTCGATGCTGCTCTACCCAGTGCTGGTCAACAGCGGCTGGCTGGGCCTGGACACGCTCGGCGTTGGCCTGTTTTTCGGCGGCACCCTGCATGAGGTCGCCCAGGTGGTCGGCGCGGCGAGCAACGTCAGCCCTGAAGCCACGCATATCGCCACCATCGTCAAGATGACCCGGGTCATGCTGCTGGTGCCGGTGTTGCTGGTGGTGGGCCTGTGGATCAGCCGCTCGCGCCAGGCTGGCCAGGCGCAGGGCAACGGCAGGATCAATGTGCCGTGGTTTGCCTTTGGCTTTCTCGCACTGGTGCTGGTCAACTCGCTGCAGGTGCTGCCCACCAGCGTCGTGAGCGCGGTCAATCAGTTCGATACCTTCGCCTTGACCATGGCCATGACCGCCTTGGGCATGGAGACCAAATTCAGCCAGATTCGCCAGGCCGGTCCAAGGGCGCTGGCAACCGGGGCGATTCTCAATCTGTGGCTGGTATTCGGCGGCCTGGGCATCACCTTGGCCGTGCAACGGCTGTTCGGCTGAGCAGCGAACGAGGGATTTTCAACAGCCCCCTCGTTGCGGCGCACATTTGTCGGTATGGTGGTGTCCAAGTAGGAGTTTTACATGCACAGGAAAGACTTAGATGCCCCAACGCAATGTAATCAATGCATCCGTCAGCCCCAAAGGCAGCCTCGAAACGCTGTCGCAACGTGAAGTTCAGCAACTGAGCGAAGCCGGTAGCGGCAGCCTTTACACCCTGTTCCGTCAATGCGCCCTGGCGATCCTCAACACCGGCGCCCATGTCGACAACGCCAAGACCATTCTCGAAGCCTACAAGGACTTCGAAGTACGCATCCATCAGCAGGACCGCGGCGTACGCCTCGAACTGCTGAACGCCCCGGCCGATGCCTTCGTCGATGGCGAGATGATCGCCAGCACCCGCGAGATGCTGTTCAGCGCCCTGCGCGACATCGTCTACACCGAGAGCGAACTGGCCAGCCAGCGCATCGACCTGGAAAGCTCCCAGGGCATCACCGATTACGTCTTCCACTTGCTGCGCAACGCGCGCACCTTGCGCCCGGGCGTCGAGCCGAAGATGGTCGTGTGCTGGGGCGGCCACTCGATCAGCAGCGAGGAATACCAGTACACCAAGAAGGTCGGCCACGAGCTGGGCCTGCGCAAGCTGGATATCTGCACCGGCTGCGGCCCGGGCGTAATGAAGGGGCCGATGAAGGGCGCCACCATCGCCCACGCCAAACAGCGTATGCACGGCAGCCGCTATCTCGGCCTGACCGAGCCGGGCATCATCGCCGCCGAGGCGCCGAACCCGATCGTCAACGAGCTGGTGATCCTGCCCGACATCGAGAAGCGCCTGGAAGCCTTCGTCCGGGTTGGTCACGGCATCATCATCTTCCCAGGTGGCGCCGGCACGGCCGAAGAGTTCCTGTACCTGCTCGGCATTCTGATGCACCCGGACAACGAAGGCCTGCCGTTCCCGGTGGTGCTGACCGGGCCGCGCAGCGCCGAAGCCTACCTGCAGCAGTTGCATGCGTTTGTCGGCGCCACCCTGGGTGAAGCGGCGCAAGCGCATTACCAGATCATCATCGATGATCCGGCCGAGGTCGCGCGGCAGATGGTCGAGGGGCTCAAGGCGGTCAAGCAGTTCCGCCGCGAGCGCAACGATGCCTTCCACTTCAACTGGCTGCTGAAGATTGAAGAGGGCTTCCAACGCCCGTTCGACCCGACCCACGCCAATATGGCCAACCTTGAACTGCGCCGCGATCTGCCGCCGCACGAACTGGCGGCCAACCTGCGCCGAGCGTTTTCCGGGATTGTCGCGGGCAACGTCAAGGACAATGGCATCCGCCTGATCGAGCAACACGGCCCGTATCAGATCCGCGGTGACAGCGCTGTGCTCGACCCGCTGGGACGCTTGCTGCAGGCCTTCGTTGACCAGCACCGGATGAAGCTACCTGGCGGCGCAGCCTATGTGCCGTGCTACCAGGTCGTGACCTGAAAGCGTGATTGAACGAGCTGGCTCGATGGCATTTTCATGCAATCGGGCCAGTACGCCTGCCATCATCAGCCCTGAACAATTCCGCAACACTTAGCTGACATTTCCCACGCCAGGTGGTGAACCTGCTGACAAAAAAACGGTCTTTGGCTGACGGTCAAGTCACCGACCCGTTCATCGGCCCAGTCATCGGGCCTACTTTTGTCCAGTAGCAGCGAAGATCATCATGCCCGATTCCCGCCCCGCCCTACCCGTCCGTCCTGCCCTGCGTGGCAGCCTGCTCGCTTGCCTGATCGCCCTCGCCGCGCCGGTCCAGGCCGAACAGCCGAGTAGCGATGCGCGCTGGGTCAGTGACAGCCTGAGCACCTATGTGCGCAGCGGCCCGACCAATGGCCACCGCATCGTTGGCAGCCTCAAGGCTGGCGAGAAGGTCAGCCTGGTCGACACCCAGGGCAACTACAGCCAGATCCGCGGCCAGAACGGCGACCTGGTGTGGATCCTCAACAGCGACCTGCAGGCAGTACCGGGTCAGGCCGAACGCCTGCCAGAGCTGGACGGTAAGGTCACGCAACTGTCCGAGCAGCTGAAAACCATCGACGACAGCTGGAAGGCCCGCGTGCAGGGCATGCAGGAGACCCTCGACTCGCGCAAGACGCTGGCTGACGAACTGGAAGTGCGCAACAAAGACCTGACACAGCAACTCGACCAAGCCCAGTCCGCCCTGCGCGATGCCCAGGCGCAACTGGGGGACGAGAACAAGCAGGTGATGATGCGCTATATGGTTTACGGCGGCAGCATTGCCGGTGCCGGCCTGCTGTTGGGGCTGATCCTGCCGGCACTGACCCGCGGTCGCAAACGCAACGACCGCTGGTTCTGAGGTTCACAGCGGCTGGTTGGTAATGCCGAACGGTACGTGCACTGACGGCGCAACAGTGCGCGTACTGTTGAGGTGGCCAGACTGGTCATCGAAGAAGATATGCGGCTTGAGCACCTGCAGCACCCGGCGCTTCTCGATACCGCCAAGAAAGAACGCGTCGTTGGCCATCACCCCCCAGCTCTTCAGGGTATTCAGCGCGCGCTCATGGGAAGGCGCATTGCGTGCGGTGACAATCGATACGCGCAGGCGGTTCTCGTAACCGGGATGCGCCAGCTTGTAACGCTCTTCGGCGGCCTGGATGCTGGCAATGCGTACAAAGAACTCCTTCAACGGCCCGGGGTTGTGCGGCTGGGTCACGTTGCTGACCTCATGGGCATGAAAGCCGGTCAGGCCATCGCGCTGCATCACCGTCTCCGATTCGTCCCCTGCCAGCACCCCATCGAAGTCGAACGCAATGCGCAGGCCATCATCGTCCTCGTCATCGTCGAACTGTGAGTCGAGCACCTGCCCGGCCGGATAACCTGCCTTGATCGCCGCATCAACGTGGGCCTTGTCGGCCGACAAGAACAGGGCGATGTTCAGCGCAGGGATGTACTCATAAGGCGAGCGCCCCTGCATGAAGATCGCCCGGGTCATGTTCAGGCCGTAGTGCTCGATAGTCTTCATCACGCGCAGGCCGGTATCCGGATCGTTCTGTGACAGCAAGACCACCTCGACCAGCGGATCCTGCGGATCATCACACAGGTCATTGAGCGCCAGCAAGCGCTTGATGAACGGGTAGGCAATCCCCCGCGCCAGCGGTACATGCAGATGCTGCTGCTGATATTCGCGGTACTGCGCTTCGCCTTCGCGGCTGAATACTGCATGAGATTCACTCAGGTCAAAGACTGCGCTCGATGCCACGCCGATGACCAGGCGGTCGTCCACTTCATAAGCCATTGCCGCTCCTTGCCCCTTTTACGCCCAGTGAAAGCCTGACGGTGGCGTTGCCCAGGCTGCTTTGCAAGAGATTTCGGCAGCGCCGCCAGTTGAAGGTATTTTTCACATTTGCTTCACCCGACCCCAACAGCCCGACACCTAAATTGCCACCATTGAAAACGTCGGGAGCATCGAACGTGCAACAAGCGGTCTTCAAGCAGTACTCCGGTTCAGCCGGTTTGACCCGGCGCCTGCCGCGCATGGCCTCGGTCGTCGGCGTTGTCGCAGCCACTGCCTTGGCCTTCGGTGCGCTCGGTTGGTTTGCGCTGAGCAACCACGTGCCGACTATCAGCAGCGAGCAGCAGATGCGCAGCAGCGGATTGTCTGCGGCCTGGGCCGAGGGCTCGGTGCTGGTCCTTATCCGCCATGCCGAGCGCTGTGACCGCTCCAGCAACGTCTGCTTGAACGACCCAACAGGTATCACGGTGGCCGGCAGCCAGGCAGCTGGCCGCGTCGGTGAAGGCCTGCAGAGGCTGGGCCTGGCCAACACCGCATTGCTCAGCAGCACGGAGCTGCGCACGCGGCAAACGGCGCAGTTCATCTTCGACAAGCCGCTCGCCACGCAGCAGTGGCTCAATGACTGTGATGGCCACTTCGCCGATGTGGCGCTGAGCCACAAGCAGCCGGGCCAGAATCTGGCCCTCGTTACCCACAGTGGCTGCATCGATCAACTCGAGCGGCAACTGCACGTGCCTGGCGGGCAGCGTTCCAGTGCCTATGCCAGCGCGCTGTTCGTGGCTGTCGACGGCCACGGCAAACCCCACATTCTCGGCCAGACCAACGCCGAGCAATGGCCCAGGTTGATTGCCAAGAGAGGTAGTTGAGCCATGCAGCCGTCACCGCGCACCCGTTTCTATCTGATCAATCTGGGCCTGCCACTGTTGCTGGCGGCGCTGGTCTTTGTGCTGTTCGACCTGACCAGCCTCGATCAGTCGATCAGCAACCTGTTACTTGATCCGGTCAGCGGGCAGTTCCCGTTGCTGCACGATCAGTGGTTCGAGAAGGTCAGCCACAAGTGGCCGCGCATTCTTCCGGACTGGACCGGCGAGGCGGCGATTGTCGGCTTGCTGCTGTCGTTCATCTGGCCACGCCTCACGGCCAACCCCAAGCGCCTGCTGGACGCCATCGGCGCGGCGCCGCTGCTGCGCTTTACCCGCGACCACCGGCAGGACTTGCTGTTCGTGGTCGTCGCATTCGCACTGAGCACGACGGTCATCCACTACCTCAAGAGTCACACCGGGGTGTATTGCCCGGTAGAAACTACGCTTTACGGTGGTACGCACCTGCGCCAGGAGTGGTTCAGCAACTTCAACTGGACCGAGAAGACTGCCGGCGGCCGCTGCTGGCCCGGGGGCCATGCCTCAAGCGGCTTCACCCTGCTGGCGCTGTACTTTGTCGCGCTGCGCCATCAATGGCGCCACGCACGGCTGCTGTTGGTGGGGATTGTCTTGCTAGGTTTGGTCTATGGCACCACCCGGGTACTGCAAGGCTGGCACTTCATGTCACATACGTTCTGGGCCGGCATCTTTGTCTGGTTGACGACCTGGCTGACGGCCCTGTTCTGCTATGGCCGGCCAGCCTTGCAGGGCTTGCCCGCACTGACTCCGACGCCGAGGCTTGCACGTTTGCCCGCTTTGAGCGGTTGGCATAAGACTTCAAGAGTTATCGACACGCGGTTGATGCGCTTCAAACACAAGGGACAGCAATGAGAATTCTGGTTATCGAGGACCACCGCGATATTCACGACAATCTGGTCGAGTTTCTCCAGCTCAGGGGCCACGAGGTCACCGGCGCGCTGGACGGCCTGACCGGCCTGCACCTGGCGGCGTCGAACAACTTTGACGCCATCATCCTCGACATCATGTTGCCAGGCATCGACGGCAATCAGATCTGCCACAGCCTGCGCGAGCACTCGCGCTCGCAGGTGGCGATCGTCATGCTCAGCGCACGCGATGAGCTGAGCGATCGCCTGACCGGGTTCAAGGTCGGTGCCGACGATTACATCGTCAAGCCGTTCGCCATGTCCGAAGTGCTGGCCAGGGTGCAGTCAGTGGTCGCTCGGCGCCAGCAGCGCGCCAGTCGCAAGCTGGTAGTAGCCGACCTGCAGTTCGACCTCGACACCCTCGAGGTGACCCGAGCCGGCACGGTGCTCAAGCTCAAGCCAACCAGCCGCAAACTGCTCGAGGTGCTCATGCAAAAGAGCCCCAACCTGGTCCGTCGCAGCGAGCTCGAAGAAACCATCTGGGGACGCGACGCACCGCAGGGCGACAACCTGCGCAGCAACATCCATATCCTGCGCAGCATCATCGACAAACAGTTCGACAGCCCGTTACTGCATACGGTGCATGGGCTGGGGTATCAGCTGTGCGAGAAGTACTGAAAGGGCCGCCCGCAGCATACGCACTCTGTAGGAGCGGCCTTGCCGGGGCGCTCCTACAGACACCATGTGCGCTTCGAATCACTGCCGTAACCCTTGCAACGCCGCAAGCACATAGCCGGTGGCGCGCTCCATCTCACCAACCCTGCAAGCAATCCCCAGTTGCCGCCACAACCCCGGCCGCAGCGGCCGCCGACTCACTCGCGGATCCAGCGCCGCCACCTCGCCCTCCTGCGGCAACAGCGTCGCACCATACCCAGCACCGACCAGGCTCTTGATCGCGTCATTGAAATTCAGCTCGATGCGCGGTTCAGGAAACAACCCCGCTGCCCCAAACCACTGCGCAATCACTCGCGATAACTGAGTACTGCTGTCGTTGAGAATCAACGCCCGCTGAGCCAGCCACGCCGGCGTCACCCGCGCAGGCGGGCGCCATTCACTGGGCACATAGGCCATGATCGGATCCCGCCGCCAAGGCGTAATCTGCACGCCTTTGCCAGCCACCTGCGGCAGTGCCACCAGAGCAATATCCAACCGCCCCTCGCGCAGACCCGCCAACGAAGCCTGCGAAGTCAACACCTGCACCTGCACATCAATCCCCGGATGCTCGACCCGCAGCATCTCCAGCGCCTGCGGCAACAGATGGGCGATGGCGCCAGTCGACGCGCCCAGCCGCACCCGCCCAGTCAAGCCCTGCACCTGTCGACGCACCTCCTCCAGTGCCAGTTCGGCGTCTGCCAGCAGCTTTCGCGACCGCACCAGCAGCGTCTCGCCGATGGCCGTCGGGCGCACCTGACCGCGGGTCCGGCTGAGCAGCGGCGCCCCTACCCGCGCCTCCAACTCGGCGACGTGCAGGCTGATGGTCGGCGGCGCCAGGTTGAGCTGGCGGGCAGCTTCAGCGAACGAGCCAAGGTCGGCAATCACCACCAGAGTGCGCAAACGGTCGAGGCTGATTTCACGCATGGGCTGGATGCAAATGGACTGACACGGAAGCGCTCCCTGATTCAGGATTTCTGAACGTGATCATCATGAAATGCAAATTTCCATTCGTCCAGTCGTGAGCGAGCATAGGCCATCTTCCTTATTACACGGACATCGCCCCATGCGTACTCCTCTGGTCTTTATCGACGGCGACCAAGGCACCACCGGCCTGCAGATCCACGCCCGCCTGCACGGGCGCAACGATTTGCGCCTGCTGACCCTGGCCGAAGCCGAGCGCAAGGATCCACAGCGCCGCGCAGAGGCGATCAACAGCGCCGATATCGCCCTGCTGTGCCTGCCGGATGCCGCCGCGATCGAAGCGGTAGCGGCGATCAACAACCCGGCGGTGCGGGTCATCGACGCCAGCTCCGCCCACCGCACTGCACCAGGTTGGGTGTATGGCTTGCCGGAACTGGATGCGCAGCAGCCTGAGCGCATCGCCCAGGCCAAGCGGGTGAGCAACCCTGGCTGCTACCCAACCGGGGCCATTGCCCTGTTGCGGCCACTGATCGAGGCCGGGCTGCTGCCCACCGACTATCCACTGACAGTACATGCGATCTCAGGCTACTCCGGCGGCGGCCGGGCCGCGGTCGAGCGGCATGAACAGCCACGCGCAGAACGCTTGCCTACGCTGCAGCTGTACGGCCTTGATCTGGCCCACAAGCATGTCCCGGAAATACAGCAGCATGCCGGCCTCAGCGCGCGGCCAGTATTTCTCCCAGGCTATGGCGATTACCGCCAGGGCATCGTGCTGAGCATCCCGCTGCAATTGCGGCTGTTGCCTGCTGGGGTGAATGCCGAGCATCTGCAAGCTTGCCTGCAGGAGCATTATCAAAACGCCCGTCACGTCCAGTTGATGCCATTGCACCAGCACGGGCCAGCCGCAGCACTGGACCCAGAGGCGCTCAACGACAGCAATGATCTGCGCCTGGCGCTGTTCGCCAACCCGGAGCACGGCCAGGTTGTGCTCACTGCGGTATTCGACAACCTGGGCAAAGGCGCCTCGGGCGCGGCGGTCCAAAACCTTGACCTGATGCTGGCGGCGTTCGCCGAGCACAGCTGAACCGGCAAAACCGGGTAGACTGTCACCCCGCGTTGCCGTTGACGCGGGGTGTTTTTGCCAGCCGGAGCTTTGCCTGCAATGTTCATTCTCAGCCGCCTCGACAGCGTGCCGCCCGAATCCTTCCAGAACCAGATCCGCCAGTTGGTGATCGACCATGTCGGCGAGCTGAGTAGTGTCGCCATCAGCAGTGACAACCCGCTCTACCCGCTCTATCAATACGGTGTCGGCCTTGAGGTGCACCAGTACCTGCAAGCCATGGACGGCACACGTGGGCTGGCCGTGCAGTTGTTGCTCGCGCTGGATGCCGACGCGCCTGATCAACTACTGGGTTTCGCGCTCACTCTGCCCGCTCAGGACGACCCGCAGGCCTGCTCGCTGGCGTTCATGGTGGTGCTGCCCAGCCACCGTCGCCAGGGCATCGCTCGCGCACTGCTGGCTGACCTGCAGTCACGCTACAGCTGTGTCGAACTGAACGCCTTTGCAGGGCTGGTGCCCTGGTTTGAAGAGATGGGCATGCAGGTGGTCGCGGCACGTGGCCCGCAAGTGCTGATGAGCAGCACCGGCCACGCCAGCGGCGCGCTGGTCGGCACTCTGGATATCGCCCCGATCTATGAAACGCTGGAAGTGCGCCAGATCCATGCCTACCTGCTCAAGCAGCAAGGCGAAGACGCCATGATCGACGCCGAACAGCGCCGCGATGAGCGCCTTGACGAACTGGCGCTACAGGCCCAGGCCTGCGTCAGGCAGCGCCAAGCGGTGCATTGACCGCCCCGCTCAAACCTCGGTCAAAGGGATATCGCCGGCGCTGCCCTTGCCCTCGCGGCGATCGCTCATCCAGTCGTTGAGCTGTTCGCCAAACTGCGCCGGCGCTTTGCGCCCGAAGCGCTGCCCCAGATCAAGGATGCTCTGCTGGGCCAGGGTTTCTTCCATGCGTTTCTGCGCGCTGATCATCACCGCGTGGATTGCGCAGGTGCCCTCGGTCGCCCAGCTCGGCGCCGAGCCCTCGAACAGCACACAGCGCTCGCGGATTTCGCGGCAATCGAAAATCTTCTTCGCCCCGTCAATTGCAGTGGCGATGTCCAACACGCTGATCTCGGCCGCCGGCCGCGCCAGGCGAAACCCGCCGCGCACGCCTTCGGTGGCCGCCACCAGGCCGGCGCGAGCCAGTTTGGTAAAGACCTTGGCCAGGTATTCCTGAGGCACCCCCTGCAGCTCGGCCAGATCACGCACGCTGGCTTCGCGGCTCTCACCCTGCTCATCGAGCAACAGCAGCAGGCAATGGATGCCGTATTCAACCCCGGCGCTGTAAAGCGACATATCAATCTCCGACTGGATTAGTCGCAAATGGTACGCCTGTGGCCGTCTGTAGGCAAAGACCGGCTGGTTCGACGCTGATCGCAATCAACAAAACGCTTGTGATTTATAACTACGACCAATAGAGTCGTAGTTATTCGAGCGACAACAGGATTGTGCTCGATGGTGTCTCGTCCCTCTCAATCACCCGGAGCAATCCCATGAAAACCGACATCCTGATCATCGGCGCAGGCTTTGCTGGCGTGTGGAGCGCACTCAGCGCTGCGCGCTTGCTCGACCAGGCGCAACGCGGCGAGTTGAGCATCAGCGTTCTCGCCCCTCAGCCGCAGATGCGCATCCGCCCACGCCTTTACGAGGCCCAGGCACATACCCTGCAGGCGCCTCTGACCGCCTTGTTCGATGCGGTTGGGGTGAAGTTCATCGAGGGTCACGCCCGGGAGATCGACCCGGATGGACGCCAGGTCAGCTATGAAGACGGCGCTGGCAACAACCAACGGATCAGCTATCAACGCCTGATCCTCGCCGCCGGCAGCCAGGTGGCGCGCCCGAACATTGCCGGCCTGGCCGAGCACACCTTTGATGTCGACCAACTGGAATCGGCCGTGCGCCTTGAACAGCATCTGCACGCGCTCGCCGCGCTGCCGGGATCCCCTGCGCGCAACACCGTGGTGGTGTGCGGCGGCGGTTTCACCGGCATCGAAACGGCAACCGAAATGCCCGAGCGTTTGCGTGCAATGCTCGGCGCCGAGACCCGCTTGCGCGTAGTGGTGGTCGACCGCGGCGCACAGGTCGGCGCGGCACTAGGCGCCGGGATCACTCCCTCAATCGTCGCCGCCTGCAAACAAGCCGGCGTGGAATGGTTGCCCGGCACCTCGGTGGTGGCAGTCGACAGTGGCGGCGTCACGCTGGACAACGGCGACTACATCGCCAGCAAGACAGTAATCTGGACCGTCGGCGTGCAGGCCAGCCCATTGACGGCACAAATACCCGGCGAGCGCGACGGCCAGGGCCGGCTGCGGGTAGACGAGCATCTCAAGGTCAAAGGTCAGGAACACATCTATGCCACCGGCGACGTTGCCTGGGCGGCCGTCGATGACCTCGGCAACCATGCCCTGATGACCTGCCAGCACGCCATCCCTATGGGCCGCCATGCGGGCAACAACGCCGCAGCAGATCTGCTCGCGCTAACGCCCGTGGTCTATCGCCAGCCCAAATATGTCACCTGCCTCGACCTCGGCGCGTGGGGCGCGACCTTCAGCGAAGGTTGGGAGCGCGAGCTGAAACTGCAAGGTGAGGAAGGCAAGGCAGTCAAACGGCAAATCAACACGCAATGGATCTACCCGCCAGCCGCAGACAGGGCCACGGCGCTGGCTGCCGCCGACCCCGCGATTGCTATCGTCTGAGCGCAATAAAGCTGACAGTTTCGTCAGAAAATGACGGAACTGTCGTAAGTTGCAGTTACATTGAATGAGTGGTCAATAATAGTGGCACTGTGGCATCATCGAAAAAAACAATCAGCACGATTGAGGAACAACCTCACCCTTTCGCAGCGCATCGAGAGCCCGGCGCCTACCAGGTGACGCGGCTTCGCCGAACCAGCTCTTGACGCCTGCCAGCCATCGTCAAGGAGCTTCCCATGCAATTACGGAATATGAAGATCGGCACTCGCGCCGCCAGTGTGTTTACCCTGCTGGGCGTGCTGGTACTGGTCATGGGCTTACTCTCACTGTACGAAACCCGCCAGATGGACCGCTCCACCGATGAGATCCGCGATACCTGGATCCCGGCCATGGTTGCCTTGAGCGACGTCGGCACCAATCTGGGCCGCGCCCGCGCCATTACCCTGCGCACCGCACTGGAAACACAGGCAAGTGCCCGCCAGAGCAGCATGGCCCTGGTCGACAGCATCAACCAGCAACTGGCCAGCGGTATCAAGGCCTATGAAGCAACCATCGTCGCTGCTGATGATCGCGCCCTGTTCAATACCTTCGCCGCCGCCGAGCGCCAGTATCTGGATCAGCAGAAGCAGGTACTCGGCTTGATAGTGGCTGGCAAGGCTGACGAGGCCAATGCGTTATTGACTGGCGCCATGGCGCAGTCCGCCGATGTGATGATGAAAGCCCTGGGTGCTCTGCTCGTTTACAACAGCAATGGCGCCGAAGCGGCCTCGCAGCGCAGCAGCGACGTGGCCGATGAGGCGTTTTCGGTGATCGTCGTGTCGCTGTTGATCATCCTCGGTGCACTGGTGGCCATCGCGATCCTGCTCACCCGCAGCATCGTCGTGCCCTTGGCTGATGCCGTCGCAGTGGCAGAACGCGTCGCCACCAACGATCTGACCCAGGACATCCGTGTACAAGGCCAGGACGAGCCAGCCCTGCTGCTCGCTGCCCTGGCGCGGATGCAGAGCAGCCTGCGCGACACCTTGCGCAAGATCTCTGCCTCATCCGACCAGTTGGCCTCGGCCTCCGAAGAGCTGCACAGCGTGACCGAAGACACCAGCCGCGGCCTGCATCAGCAAAGTGCCGAAATTGACCAGGCAGCCACTGCGGTCAACCAGATGACTGCCGCCGTCGAAGAAGTCGCCAACAACGCCGTGACCACTGCCGATGCATCCAAAGGCGCCGACCAGAGCACCCGTGACGGTCGCGATCAGGTCAATCAGGCACTCAGCTCGATCCAGCATCTGGTCAACGACGTCAGCGGCACTTCAACTGAAATCGAACAACTGGCCACCAGTGCCAACGAAATCAGCCGCGTGCTGGACGTGATCGGCGCCATCGCCGGGCAGACCAACCTGCTGGCCCTCAATGCGGCAATCGAAGCCGCCCGCGCTGGCGAAGCTGGCCGCGGTTTTGCCGTGGTCGCCGACGAGGTGCGCGCCCTCGCCCACCGCACTCAGGAGTCCACCGCTGAAATCGAACAGATGATTGCCGGTATCCAGAACGGCACCGAACGCGCCGTGACAGCCATGCACAGCAGCCGCAGCCGCGCCAACGGCACCTTGGAAGTGGCCCAGTCAGCCGGCGAAGCGTTGGAGGTAATTGCTGAAGCGATTGCCTCGATCAACCAGCGCAACCTGGTCATCGCCAGCGCCTCCGAAGAACAGGCGCAGGTGGCGCGAGAGGTGGACCGCAATCTGGTCAACATCCGCGATCTGTCGATGCAGACCTCGGCGGGCGCCAACCAGACCAGCGCTGCGGCGCAGGATCTGTCGCGCCTGGCAGTGGACCTGAACGGGATGGTGGCGCAGTTCAAGCTTTGACAGTACAAGGGGGCTGCCGGGCAGCCCCCGCTGTCTATCAGGGGTTGATGCGTAGCGGCTTGCCAGCCCGCTGGGTCTGGCCACGTGTGGCCAGGCAGTAATACAGCGGGCAGGTCACCAACAAGCCAAACAACCACGACAAATCTGCGCCCTCGACCAGATTCGAGTACGGCCCGACATACAGCGCAGTATTGGCAAACGGCAGCTGCACCAGAATGCCGCAGGCGTAGGCAATGATCGCGTGGTGGTTGAAGCGCCCGTAGATGCCGCCATCGGCGCTGAAGATCGAGGCGATGTCGTACACGCCTTTCTTGATAAGGTAGAAATCGATGAGGTTGATCGACGCCCACGGCACCAGCACCAGCAGCAGTGCCAGGATCAACCCGATGAACTGGCCGATGAAGTCAGCCGACGCGTTCAGCGCAACCATCCCACAACCGAGCAGAATCACTGCAGCGAGGATCACCCGCACCTTGATGCTGGGAGTCCACTGCGCCGCGAAGGTCTGAATCGCGGTCACGATCGACAGCACCGCGCCGTACAGATTGAGGGCGTTGTGGCTGATGATATTGAGCAGGAACAGCACCATCAGGATCGGCCCCAACCAGCCAGTGGCTTGTTCCACCGCCGCCATGGCATCAGTGCCTTCCGGCACGCACAGCACCGCAATCGCGCCAAAACTGAAGCACAGGATGGTACCCAGGGTGGCACCGAAATAGGTCGCCCAGAACGGCTTGGCGATGCCGATTTCGCGCGGCAGATAGCGCGAGTAATCAGAGGTGTAGGGCGAGAAGCTGATCTGCCAGATGGTGCCCAGCGACACAGTGGCGATGAAGCCGGACAAGTTGAAGCTGCCGCGGCTGAAGAAGTCGGCGGGCAGGTCCTGGACGAACATCATGATGAAACCGGCCAGCAGCGCCGAACCCATGACCCAGGTGCCGATGCGGTTGAGGCTATGAATGAAGCGGTAGCCGATCACGCCGATCGCCGTGGCGCTGAGAGCGCCGATCACGATTGCCGTCGGCATCGGTACGCTGGGGGCAATGCCATGGATCGATTTGCCGGCCAGCACGATGTTGGAGATGAAGAAGCCAACATAGATAAGCGCGGTGAAGAACACGATCAGCAGAGCGCCATAGCGGCCGAACTGGCCACGGCTCTGGACCATTTGCGGAATGCCCAATTGCGGCCCCTGCGCCGAGGCCAGGGCAATCACCACCCCGCCGAGCAAGTGCCCTAAAGCGATGGCGATCAACCCCCACAGCAGATTCAGATGAAACACCTGAACCACCATGGCGCCGGTGACGATGGGCAGTGGCGCGATGTTGGTGCTGAACCAGAGGGTGAACAGGTCGCGCGCCTTCCCGTGGCGCTCTGCAGGTGGAACGTAATCGACCGTGTGATTCTCGACAAACTGGTGCTGCGACGACGATTGGGACATAGGAATTCAGCTCGAAAGGGTCGTTTTTATCGTTGTAGGAAACCGCTCATGGCGGCCTCTCAGCTGCGGACCATATTATGGTATTCCAAACTTTTGACAACACTGCGCCGCCCTAAAAATCAGTAACTGATCCGGTTCAGCAACTTTCCAAGCCAATCAAAATTGACGGCAAGACCGCGTATTCAAAGGGTTGGCGCCTTTCATCGTGTTTTTTCCAGATGCGTAATTAGCGCTTGCAAAACGAGTATTACGGTATACCATCAGACACATCAACGATAAAAAGCGGACCACCGCTCCCCTGCGAAGAGGATCACTTCATGATCGACGCAACCGTCTACAAGAACGTCCTGGGCTCCTTCCCGTCCGGCGTTACCGTCATCACCACCCTGGATGACGACGGCCAGATCGTCGGCCTTACCGCCAGCGCGTTTTCCTCGCTGTCGATGGACCCGCCGCTGGTGCTGTTCTGCCCTAATTACAGCTCCGACTCCTACCCTGTCCTGATCGCCAAAAAGCGCTTTGCCATTCACCTGCTCTCCGGCGAGCAGCAGGCCGAGGCTTACGCCTTCGCGAAAAAGGGCAAGGACAAGGCCGCTGGCATCGAGTGGACCTTGAGCGAGCTGGGCAATCCCCTGCTGGCCAACGCCACCGCAATCATCGAGTGCGAACTGTGGCGTGAATATGAAGGTGGCGACCACGCCATCATGGTCGGCAAGGTGCAGAACCTGATCGTGCCTGAGCAAGCGCCACAGCCGATGATCTACTGCCGCGGCAAGATGGCCAGCCTGCCTGCCTTCGCCTGAGCACTGCCTATTCTGTCTACGGATGCCAGGCGCGTCCGTTGTGATCACTGACGCCTGCCCTGCCAGGCGCGACATTCAAGCGTTGAGGAATGCCCCATGAAATTTTCGTTGTTCGTGCACATGGAACGTTGGGATGAACAGGTCAGCCACCGCCAGTTGTTCGAAGACCTCACCGAACTGACCCTGATGGCCGAGGACGGCGGTTTCAGCACCGTGTGGATCGGCGAACACCACGCCATGGAATACACCATTTCGCCCAGCCCGATGCCGCTGCTGGCCTACCTGGCCGCACGCACCGAGAAGATTCGCCTGGGCGCCGGCACCATCATCGCGCCGTTTTGGAACCCGATCCGGGTAGCCGGCGAATGCGCCCTGCTCGACGTGATCAGCAACGGGCGAATGGAAGTGGGCCTGGCGCGCGGCGCCTACCAATTCGAATTCGACCGCATGGCCAATGGCATGCCCGCCACTGAAGGCGGCAAGGCTCTGCGTGAGATGGTCCCGGCGGTCCGCGAATTGTGGAAAGGCGATTACGCCTTCGAAGGCGAGGTGTACAAATTCCCTACTTCGACCAGCGTACCCAAGCCAGTCCAAAGCGGCATGCCGCCGATGTGGATTGCCGCACGTGACCCAGACTCGCACAACTTTGCCGTGAAGAACGGCTGCAACGTGATGGTCACCCCGTTGATGAAGGGTGACGAAGAAGTGCTCGACCTGAAAAACAAATTCCAGGCCGCACTCGACAACAACCCAGAGGTACCGCGCCCGCAACTGATGGTGCTGCGCCACACCCACGTGCACAGCGCTGCCGAGCCAGATGGCTGGAAGATCGGCGCCAAGGCGATTGCGCGCTTCTACCGCACCTTCGATGCCTGGTTCGGCAACAAGACCGTTCCGGTCAATGGCTTCCTCGAGCCGAGCCCGGAGTCGAAGTTTGCCGAAGTGCCCGCCTTCGAGCTGGACAACATTCGCAAGAACACCATGATCGGCACGCCTGAAGAAATCATTGCGCGCATCAAGTACTACCAGGAGCTCGGCGTCGACGAGTTCAGCTTCTGGTGTGACAACAGCTTGCCGCATGCCGAAAAGAAGAAGTCGCTGGAGCTGTTCATCAAGGAAGTCGTGCCGGCTTTCAACTGAATTCCCATTACCTGAATTCATTGCGGGAACAGCCCGCTCCTGCGGGCTTGATCGCCTGCGAGAGCGGGCATTTTTTTGCCGATCATCTACCCCCCCGCACCTGCATCACTGGATTGCCCGGCCTTTCGTCTTCTCGCCGGAGAAATTTCAATCAAGCTATTGCAGAACAAATATTATGGTATACCATCAGACAACAAGACCAGATACCTTTGACAGGAGCCACCCATGAGTTTCGAAATCCGCAAGATCGTCACCTACTCCGAAGAAACCCGCATCGAAGGCGGCAAGGCCACCGACAAACCGGTGACCATGGTCGGCCTGGCTGTGGTGATCAAGAACCCATGGGCGGGTCGCGGTTTCGTTGATGATCTGAAACCGGAAATCCGTGCCAATTGCTCCGACCTCGGCGCGTTGATGGTCGAGCGTCTGATTGCTGCCATCGGCGGCGCGGACAAGATCGAGGCCTACGGCAAAGCGGCGGTCGTCGGTGCTGATGGCGAGATCGAACACGCTTCGGCGGTGATCCACACCCTGCGCTTTGGCAACCATTACCGCGAAGCGGTGCAAGCCAAGAGCTACCTGAGCTTCACCAACAAGCGTGGCGGCCCAGGCACCTCGATCCAGATCCCGATGATGCAGAAGGATGACGAAGGCCTGCGTTCGCACTACATCACCCTGGAAATGCAGATCGAAGATGCACCACGTGCCGACGAGATCGTGGTGGTACTGGGCGCCGCTGACGGCGGCCGCCTGCACCCGCGCATCGGCAACCGCTACATCGACCTCGAAGAACTGGCAGCCGAAAAAGCTCAATAACAATTAGATCAACGGGCCGGGGCGTGCGCACAGCGCCACGCCTCACGCTCAAGGAGCGCCCTCGATGATTCAGCCTGTTGCTGAACGCACACCCGCCGGCACCAGCTACCTGGTGACTGGCCAAGGCCAGCCTGTGGTACTGATCCACGGCGTCGGCCTGAACAAGGAAATGTGGGGCGGCCAGATCGTCGGCCTCGCCACTGACTACAAGGTCATAGCCTACGACATGCTCGGCCACGGCCAGAGCCAGTTGCCTGCCGCCGATACCCCACTTGAGGGTTATGCCGCGCAACTGGCCGAGCTGCTCGACCACCTGCAGATCGCCCAGGCCACGGTTATCGGCTTCTCGATGGGCGGCCTGGTGGCACGGGCCTTTGCCCTGAATTATCCGCAGCGGTTGACGGCCCTGGTGGTGCTCAACAGCGTGTTCAACCGCTCGCCCGAGCAGAGCGCCGGGGTCATCGCCCGCGCGGCACAAGCGGCCGAACTGGGCCCGGACGCCAACGTCGACGCCGCCCTGGAGCGCTGGTTCAGCCGCGAGTACAAGGCCGCCAACCCGGCTCAGGTCGCCGCGATCAAGCAGATCCTGGCCAGCAATGACCCGCAGGGCTACCACACTACCTATTCGCTGTTCGCCACCCAGGACATGTACCGCGAAAGCGATCTGGGCAGCATTCAGGCACCAACCCTGATCGCCACCGGCGAACTCGACTCCGGCTCCACTCCGGCCATGACCCGCCAGCTCGCCGCACGCATCCCCGGCGCACATTGCGTGGTCCTCGCCGAACAACGGCATATGATGGCAGTAGAAGCGCCGCGTGAAGTCAACAAGATGCTGCTGGACTTCCTCAGTCAAGCGCGCACCCTCACCGAATCCGCCAAGGGGATAGTTGCATGACCCTCGTTCGTTTCCAGATGTGCATCGATGGCCAATGGTGCGATGCCCAGAACGGCAAGACTTTCGACAGCCTCGACCCGGCCACCGCGCAGGTCTGGGCGCAACTGCCCGACGCCGACGAAGCTGATGTCGAGCAGGCCGTGCAGTCGGCCCAGCGCGCCTTCGACAGCAAGGCCTGGCGTGGCCTCACCGCGACTGCGCGGGGCAAACTGCTGCGCCGGCTTGGCGACCTGATTGCCGAGAATAAAGAACACCTGGCCCAGCTGGAAAGCCGCGACAATGGCAAGCTGATCCGCGAAACCCGCGGCCAGGTCGGTTACCTGCCAGAGTTTTTCCATTACACCGCGGGCCTGGCCGACAAGCTCGAAGGCGGCACCCTGCCGCTGGACAAGCCTGATCTGTTCGCCTACACCGTGCATGAGCCGATGGGCGTAGTAGCCGGCATCATCCCCTGGAACAGCCCGCTGTACCTGACCGCAATCAAGCTGGCACCGGCGCTGGCCGCGGGTAACACTATCGTCCTCAAGCCGTCCGAGCACGCTTCGGCAACCATTCTCGAGCTGGCCCGCCTGGCCCTTGAGGCCGGTTTCCCACCTGGCGTGGTCAACGTAGTCACCGGTTACGGCCCAAGCACTGGCGCTGCCCTCACCCGTCATCCGCTGATCCGCAAGATCGCCTTCACCGGCGGCGCTGCGACTGCCCGCCATGTAGTGCGCAGTAGCGCCGAGAACTTCGCCAAACTGTCGCTGGAGCTGGGTGGCAAATCGCCCAACATCATCTTCGCCGACGCCGACCTGGACAGCGCCATCAATGGTGCAGTGGCCGGTATCTATGCGGCCTCTGGGCAGAGCTGCGTGGCCGGCTCGCGGCTGCTGGTGCAGGACGAAATCTACGACGAGTTCGTTGCACGGCTGGTCGAGCGGGCCAAACGCATCCGCATCGGTAATCCGCAGGACGAGCAGAGCGAAATGGGCCCGATGGCCACCGCACAGCAGCTGGCAGTGGTCGAAGGCCTGGTCGCCGCAGCCTGCGCCGAGGGGGCCAAACTGCGCATGGGTGGCAAGCGTGCCGAGGTCGAGGGCGATGGCTGGTTCTACGAGCCGACCCTGTTCGAGTGCGACAGCAACTCGCTGAAGATCATGCAGGAAGAAGTATTCGGCCCGGTCGCGGCGGTCATTCGTTTCAAGACCGAAGAAGAGGCCCTGGCGATCGCCAACGACTCGCAGTTCGGCCTGGCGGCAGGTATCTGGACCCGCGACCTGGGCCGCGCCCACCGGCTGGCCCGTGACGTGCGCTCGGGGATCATCTGGGTCAACACCTACCGTGCAGTCTCGGCCATGGCGCCGATCGGCGGCTTCAAGAACAGCGGCTACGGCCGTGAAAGTGGCATCGATTCGGTGCTGGCCTATACCGAGCTGAAGACCGTGTGGATCAACCTGTCCACCGCGCCCATGCCCGACCCCTTCGTGATGCGCTAAGGAGCACTGCCAAGATGATCGAACCTGGCATCTACAAAGACGTGATGGGCTCGTTTCCCTCGGGCGTCACGGTCGTTACCACGTTGGACGCCGACGGCGGCATCGTCGGCATCACTGCCAGCGCCTTCAGTGCGCTGTCGATCGAGCCGGCGCTGGTGCTGTTCTGCCCCAACTACGCCTCGGACACCTATCCGATCCTGCGAGACAGCAAGCAGTTTGCCATTCACCTGCTGTCGGCCGGGCAGACCGCCGAAGCCTATGCCTTTGCCGGCAAGGGCAAAGACAAGGCCAAGGGCATCGAGTGGCAGCTCAGCGAGCTGGGCAACCCGCTGTTGACCAAGGCCACCGCGATCATCGAGTGCGAGTTGTGGCGCGAATATGACGGCGGCGATCACGCGATCATCGTCGGTGCGGTGAAAAACCTGGTGCTGCCGGCCGAGCCGGTGACGCCGATGGTCTACCATCGTGGCAAGCTCGGCGCCCTGCCATCGCTCGGCTGACCTGAGTGCCACCGCGCTGCCTGGCGCAGCGCTGACTTTTTTGGGGGCTGCGGCGAACCTCACCCTTGTTCGCGGCCCCTGTTTTATTGCGGAGCACTGCCATGAGCAACGACAAGTATCAAAAGGGCCTGGAGATCCGCACGCAGGTGTTGGGCGAAGAGTACGTCAACCGCTCTCTGCAGAACGCCGATGAGTTCACCAAGCCGCTGCAGGACCTGGTCACCGAGTACTGCTGGGGGCATGTCTGGGGCCGTGATGGTTTGTCGCTCAAAGAGCGCAGCATGATAAACTTGGCAATGATTTCCGCGCTCAATCGGCCCCATGAGCTTAAGCTGCACATCCGCGGCGCCTTGCGTAATGGCCTGAGCCGTGAACAGATTCGCGAGATCCTGCTCCAGGTCGGCATTTATTGCGGCGTGCCGGCGGCGGTAGACAGCTTCCGGCTGGCCCGCGAGGCATTTGCCGAAGCCGACGCGGAGTCAACCCGTTAACAGCGGGCTGTTCGAACCACTGCAAGGAGCGCCCCGGTTCGTGGTGCTTCGCGAGGTTGGCGCAACAGCCTCATAAAGAGCGCACCTGATGAAACGCCAGCCACTCGACGACAGCTTCAAGGTCAACCGCAACCCCGTTACCCTGCGCGAGATCGTGCTCGACAAGCTGCGCAACGCGATCATGAACTTTCACCTGTTACCCGGTGACCGCCTGGTCGAACGCGACTTGTGCGACCGCCTCGGCGTCAGCCGTACTTCGGTCCGCGAAGCGCTACGCCACCTCGAATCCGAAGGCCTGGTCGAATTTGCCGACGCCAAGGGCCCGCGGGTCGCGATCATCACCCTGGAAGATGCCCGTGACATCTACGAGCTGCGCTGTGTACTCGAGGGCCTGATCGTCCAGCTGTTCACCCTCAACGCCAAGGCCAAGGACATCCGCGCCCTCGAGCGCGCGCTCGAAGTCAACCGCGAAGCGCTTGAAGATGGCGAGTTGCAACAGGTGATCGACTCGGTGCAAGGCTTCTACGACGTGCTCCTGGAAGGCTCCGGCAACCATGTCGCGGCAACCCAGTTGCGTCAGTTGCAGGCACGCATCAGCTACCTGCGAGCGACCTCGGTGTCGCAACAGAACCGCCGTGGCGCCAGCAACAAGGAAATGGAAAAGATCGTTGCGGCGATCAAGAGTGGCGACCCGCTGGCCGCACACCAGGCCTCGGTCGATCACGTACGCGCTGCCGCTGCAGTGGCGCTGGACTACCTGCGCCAGAAGCAGGACGACAATACCAAGGTGCGCGAGATCGTTGCGCCCCTGGCCCTGAAGGACCCTCGCATAGGCCGCTGACCATGCCCAACGCCCCGCGCTATTGCCCGTACTGCACTACCGAGCTTGCCCGGGGCGTACCTTCCGGTGATACCCATGAGCGCCTGTACTGCGGCGCTTGTGGCTACATCCATTACATCAACCCGAAAATCATCGCCGGCTGCATCATCGAGCGCGATGGCAAGTACCTGTTGTGCCAGCGCGCGATCCCCCCGCGCCCTGGCACCTGGACGCTACCGGCAGGTTTCATGGAAGCCGGCGAAACCACCGAACAGGCGGCGCTGCGTGAAGTCTGGGAAGAAACCGGCGTACAGGCCGAAATCGTCTCGCCCTACTCGATCTTCAGCGTGGCCAAAATCAGCGAGGTGTATATCGTCTTCCGCGCCATCGCCACCGCTGAAACCGGCGTGTTCGGTGCCGAGACCCTCGCCTACAAGTTTTTCGAGCCTGACCAGATCCCCTGGGACGAGATCTACTACCCGGCCATCCGACAGATTCTCGAGCGTTATATCCTGGAGCGTCAGGCGGGTGTGTACGGGATCTACATGGGCAATGACGACACCGGCAAGGTGCATTTCATTCGCTGACTGCGGTGTTGTCTAGCGACGCCCACGCGCCCTCCCGCATTGCATTTAGGCGGCGGCTGGCCCAAGCTCAGTGCTACCTGACCACCGGACCTGCCAATGCCCAGACACCGCCTGTACCTGATCGCCGTGTTCGCTCTGATCCTGGTATCGGCCACCCTCGGCTACTGCTCGCGTGATGTCGAAATTAGCGTCCCGGCAGTCGCGCCGCACAGTTATGGCAAAGCGCTGCGCCAGGCCCACGACGGCCTGCCAGGAGCTGCGCGGGTGCTCTATCAACAGTTGCAGCGTGACGACCTGACGCCCATCCGGCGCGCAGCACTGTATGCCGAGTTGCCCAACTATCCCTCGCCAAAGGCGCTGGAGCTCGCCAGGCTTGACCTGCAACACGATGAGCCGATGGTACGTCGCGCAGCCATCGAGAGTATTCGCCGCCTGTTGCCTGCCGGCCAACGCAGCCTGGCGCTTGGGCCTATGCTTGATGATGACGAGCCAAGTGTGCGCTTCGCGGCAGTAGATGCTCTGCTCGGCCTCGACGCGGACGCCATCGGCTTGTATTTCGGGCCGCTGCAACAAGCCCTCGAAGCCTACCAACGAGCCCTTCTGGCGCAACCGGAAGACAGTGCCGCGCAAGTGCATCTGGCCCGGTTGTATCTGCATGAGGATGATTACGCACATGCCGCTTTGGCCCTGCAGCGCAGTCTGCAGCTGAGCCCGCAAAACCTGGATGCCCTCGCCGTCCAGGTACGCCTGCTCGAACGCCAAGGCTTGCACGACGAGTCTCGCCAGGTTTTGGCCAAAGCGCTGGCGCTGCAGCCAGACTCGGCCTTTCTGCAGCACGATCTCGGCCTGTGGCTCAATCGCCATCAGCAAACCGAATATGCCTTGCTGGCGTTTGCCCGCGCGGTTGAACTGGAGCCGGAAAACACTGATTACCGCTACATGCTGGCGGTCACCTTGCATCAGCTCGAGCAGGTTGAAGCCGCCCAGAAGCAGCTGCAAACCATCCTCGACCGGCAACCTGCCAATCGCAATGCGCGGCTTTTGTTGATCCAGTACTGGAAGGAGACCGGGCAACTGCAGAATGTGCAAGTGCTGCTGGCCGAGCTAGAGCGCCAGAACCCGGACGATCCGATTCTGCAACAAGGCTTGTAGCACCTGGCAACCAATTGCACTCTGTCCGAGACTTCAGGACTGGGGTTAGAGGCGACGCGGACTGTACAAACTGTTAGCCAAGGCCTGCTCGAACGGGTGATCGCTGTAGCCGGTTATGAACAGGATCTTCTGCTGCGGTTGCAGCCGCAGCATCGCCTGCGCCACCTGGCGACCACTGGATCCGCCAGGCAGGCCAATGTCGGTGATGGAATGGTCACTGTGCCCGCAAGATTGCAGGCCTCACGGGCATTCGATGTCACTGCCCACCACGGTCACAAACTCAGTCAGCTCACGCCACTCGCCCGGCGGTTCGACGCTGGCTGTGGCGTTGATGACGGTATGCAGAAAACCCGCGACGCGTGCCTGCTCGTCTCTGATCGGCGTATAACCCAGGGCGCACCAGACATTGCCGGCCTCGGTGCTAATGCGCATGATCTGCTGGAAGTTGATCCACTGCAACGCCGGATTTGCGAGGCAAGCAGGAGACCTCTGACCCCGCTTTGCTCCGAGCTCCCACAGCGTAGCTGGTGTTTCCCCAAAGCTGAATCGACATAAGCCTACATCTGCGGTGTCGCGCCCTACGTAATCTGATCTGCCAGTTGTCCAAACGCGGACAGCACCAGAGGGAAGGATGTTGCCGATGTCAAAACTCATGCACACAGGGCGTAGTTTGCTGGAGCTGCTGTTAGTCTCGGCGGTCGGGCTGATACCGATCGTTTCCGGGCTGACCGTGATGTACTACCAGCTGGAGCGCAAGTTGGACGAAAACGCGCGCATATCGGCCCATGAGGCTTTGTTCGCGATCGATCGACGCTTGGACAGTCTGTTGCTCACGGCCAGTACCGCCAGCCAGTTCAGCGGACAGGCGTGTGACAACGTGATCGAACAACTGCGAGCGATGACCGCCAGCGACCCGCGAATCCACTCACTGGAGCTGACCAAAGATGATCTGGCGTACTGCAGCACCTTGCCAACGATCATTCCGCATCACATCGACATCACCGCCGGACGCACGGTCAGGCTGAATTTCGACTCGCCGACAACGCCCAATGGCGTGATGGTCGAATACCGGTTGAGCGACGATGGCCCAGGCATCATTGCGACGAGCTATGGCATTGAGCTGCGCAGAGAACTGCAGGGTTTTCAGGATGGGCTTGTGTTGGTACTGGAGTTCGAGGACGCTTATCTCTGGAGTCAAGGCGATAGCCGCGATCAGCAACAACCTTCACAGAGCGAATTCTTCCGCAGTACGCCGTCGACTCGGCATGACTATCGGGTGAACGTGGGCTATCCAGCGGGGTACACGCTGTCAGAGGCGCGTATGCTGATGGTTCAGGTCTTGCCCTCGCTGACGCTGGTAGGTCTGCTGACTGCCGCCATTACCTACTGGGGCATACTCCGCGCTCGGCGCAAGCGAGAGCGCACCACTGCCTGAACCACAAGCAGGGTGCGCCAGCCGTCATTGCACGTCGAGAACGCCGCGACGCACCTGATCCCGCTCGATCGATTCGAACAAGGCCTTGAAGTTGCCTTCACCGAAACCGTCATCACCCTTGCGCTGGATGAATTCAAAGAACACAGGTCCCAACAAGGTCTCCGAGAAGATCTGCAGAAGCAGGCGCTTGTCACCTGATTCAGCCGCGCCGTCGAGGAGAATGCCGCGCGGCTGCAGCTGGTCCACCGGCTCGCCGTGGCCTGGCAGCCGCTCTTCAAGCATCTCGTAGTAGGTCTGTGGTGGCGGGGTCATGAAGCGCATCCCCAGAGCTTTGAGCGCGTCCCAGGTCTTGAGCAGATCATCGGTAAGGAAGGCGACATGCTGGATGCCCTCGCCATTGAACTGCATCAGGAACTCTTCGATCTGGCCGGCGCCCTTGGACGACTCTTCATTCAGCGGAATACGGATCATGCCATCCGGCGCAGTCATGGCTTTGGAGGTGAGGCCGGTATATTCACCCTTGATGTCGAAATAGCGAATTTCGCGGAAGTTGAACAGCTTCTCGTAGAAGTTGGCCCAATACGACATGCGCCCACGGTAGACGTTGTGGGTCAGGTGGTCGATGATCTTCAGCCCCGCACCGACCGGATTGCGCTCGACGCCTTCGATGAACTTGAAGTCGATGTCGTAGATCGAGCTGCCTTCTTCGTGACGGTCGATCAGGTACAGCGGCGCACCACCAATGCCCTTGATGGCGGGCAGTCGCAGCTCCATCGGGCCGGTTTCGATCTCCACCGGCTGCGCGCCCAGCTCGAGTGCACGCGCATAGGCTTCATGGGCGTTGCGCACCTTGAAGGCCATGCCACACACCGACGGACCATGCTCGGCCGCAAAGTACGAGGCAATGCTTTTGGGCTCGTTGTTGAGGATCAGGTTGATGTCGCCCTGGCGGTACAGGTGGACATCTTTGGAGCGGTGCGAAGCGACCTTGGTGAAACCCAGTATCTGAAATACAGGTTCCAGCACGCCCGGCGTCGGCGATGCCAGTTCAATGAACTCAAAGCCCATCAGGCCCATCGGGTTTTCGAAGATATCAGCCATGTTCGTGTCCTCATCTACTGCGTAATAACGATTATTCAGTTGCGTTCGATGGCGGACAGCCGGGGTGGCGAGCAGGGGATGCCACGCACGCTGCGGGCGAGGAAAGTACCAATGATCAATTTGAACCCATGGTGTGGCATAGGGGCACATTCTCGGCGGCTTGGCCCTCAGCATGAGAGGACTTTATTGTTTTATTCGTAATTGGATTCTATAGGGCGTAAATGGGTTTGTCGCGCTTTTAGTTGTCCGCTCAGCCCGACCAGCGGCTATCCTAGGCAGGTCATCGTCACATTCAGGTCCACATGCCCCTTTCAAACAAACATCCCGGCCGCCGCCGTTGGCATGCCCTGCTCCCGTGGCTGGTGGGCCTTCTGCCTGTGTTGTGCGGGGCTGGTGTAATGGCTTGGCAAAGCCAGCGTGACATGTATCAGGCCAGCGAGAAAACCAGCCGTCTGGTCGTTGCCCATGTCGAGCACATTCTTGACAGCCTGGCAACGGCAGCCCAGGACCTGCTGCCACTGGCAGGGCAGCCGTGCGCGCAGCTTGCGGTCGCGCTGCGCAGTGAGGTCACGCGCAATCCTTTTGTGCGCTCAGCCAATCTGGTCAGCGACAACATCCTCTACTGTACGTCATTGTTTGGCGAGCATCAGGAGGATGTCAGCCCCATTCATTATACTGACGACCGTCTGTGGCTGATGGATGGCAACTCTGTCACGCCAGGGCATGCCTTGCTGGTCTATCGTGCAGGCAACGCACAACGCGCGGCGCTCACCATTGTCGACAGTGACCATCTGCTCACTGCCTTGCGGCTCATTGGCAGCGGTCAGCAACTGTACCTGCGCGTCGGCGGCAATTGGATGGGCCAAGATGGCATAGTTCATCAAGGCACTCCGCCTGCATTGCCCAGCGCCGCAGTAGAGCAGGCCTCGACGCGTTATCCGTTCAGTGTCCATGGCGGTTTTGCCGCAGGCGAGCAGGTCGAACTGATCAGTCAGCAGTACCCTGCGGTGATGGCCCTTTTACTGCTGCTGGGCGTCGCGGCCGCAGGTGTCTGCCGCTGGCAACTGCGCCGTGCATCGTCCCCACGCGCGGAGCTGGATCGGGCGCTACAGGCCAACGAATTCGTACCATACTTCCAACCTGTAGTACGCAAGGGTGATTACCACTGGGCCGGGGCCGAGGTGCTGATGCGCTGGAACCATCCGCGCGAAGGTCTGGTGCGCCCTGACCTGTTCATCCCCAATGCCGAACACAGCGGGCAGATCGTCGCGATGACCCGCGCCCTCATGCTGCACACCGCTCAAAGCCTCGCGCCCTACGCGGCCCTGTTGGAAGACGGCTTTCATATCGGCATCAACATCACTGCCGACCACTGCCAGGACCTGAGCTTGCTGGAAGATTGCCGGACGTTCCTGCAGCACTTTCCTCCTGGGCGAGTTGCCTTGACCCTGGAGCTCACCGAACGCAAGTTGCTTGAGGCCACCCCGGTTGCGCTCGAGCTGTTTGCCAAACTGCATGATATGGGCGTGATGATCGCCCTCGACGACTTTGGCACCGGCCAGTCAAGCCTTAATTACCTGCGTCAGTTCAAGGTCGATTACCTCAAGATCGATCAGAGCTTTGTCGCCATGATCGGCGGTGACGCGCTGTCGCAGCACATCCTCGAGAGCATCATCGAACTGTCGGCCAAGCTGGGCCTGGGCATTGTCGCCGAAGGTGTCGAAACAGCCACGCAGCGCGATTATCTGCAAGGTCACGGCGTGGACTTTCAGCAAGGTTACCTGTTTGCCCGGCCGATGCCGCTGGAGGACTTTCTGCAGGCGTTGGCGGCTCGTCCGCAGTTGCCCAAGGAGGTTCGCCCTGAGATCATGCGCAGCTGACCAAACCGTTCATTCACTGTAATTGAGGCATTCGTGTCAAAAGGAATTGTTACATCGGTCACGGCGTCCTGCTTGTTCGCCGTGATGTACTTCTACAGCTCGCTGCTGGCGCCGCTCGACGGCGAAGAGATTTTTGGCTGGCGGACCCTGCTGACCCTACCCTGCCTGACCTTTTTCATGCTGCTGAGCAAGGACTGGCAGCGTGTCGCCGAGCTGTTTGCCCGAGTGCGCCGCAGCCCGGCGCTGCTACTGGGCATGCTCGGCACTTCCTGGTTGATGGGTGTGCAGCTGTGGCTGTTCCTCTGGGCACCGTTGCACGGGCGCAGCCTAGAGGTGTCGATGGGCTATTTCCTGTTGCCGCTGGCGATGGTCATGACCGGGCGGCTGGTCTACGGCGAACGGCTTTCACGCCTGCAAAAAGTGGCAGTGGCGTGCGCAGCGCTGGGGGTAGGCCACGAGCTGTACCAGCATGGCAGCTTCGCCTGGGAAACCCTGGTGGTGATGATCGGCTACCCGATCTACTTCGTGCTGCGCAGGCGCTGCCGCACCGATCACCTGGGCGGTCTGTGGTGCGACATGTTCCTGCTGTTGCCGTGGGCGCTGTACTTCGTGTTCCACGGCCCACTGTCGGCCGCCGACCTGCGTGCACACCCCGGGCTCTACGGCTTGATTCCGCTGCTCGGGGCAATCAGCGCCGGTGCACTGATTGCCTATGTACTCGCCAGTCGGCTGTTGCCGTTCGGCCTGTTTGGCCTGCTCAGCTATGTCGAACCGGTGCTGCTGGTCGGCGTCGCCCTGCTGCTGGGCGAAACCATTGGTCGTGACCAGTGGTTGACTTACCTGCCTATCTGGGCGGCAGTACTGGTGCTGGTGCTCGAGGGCATCAAGCACCTGCTCCGTCAACGCCGCCGCTCTGTGTAAGGCGCACCTGGCGCACGCGCCGTTCCTCCACCGCAATCACGGTCATGGTCCAGCCGTTCCAGGCCAGACAATCACCGACCCGCGGCAAGCGGTCCAGCAAGCTCATCACCAGGCCCGCGAGGGTCTGGTAGTCCTCGGTAGCGCGGGCACTGAAGCCGGTCCGCGCCTGCACCTGGCTAAGGTTCAAGGCACCGCTGACCACAAAGCCGTCAGCCTCCTCGACAATGGCCGGGCCTTCGACCTCACTGGCGTCTGGCAACTCACCGGCAATCGACTCAAGAATATCGGTCATGGTCAGCAAACCGGTGAAGTCACCGAATTCGTTGACCACAAAGGCGATATGGGTCGACTGGCCGCGCATCTGCTCCAGCGCATTGAGGATGCTGAAGCTCTCCAGCAGATTCAGGGGCGCCCGCACCATCGCCTCAAGGTCAGGTCTGTTGCCCTCAAGGTACTCCTTGAGCAGCTCCTTCTTGTGCACGAAACCAAGCGGCTCCTCGATACGCCCGTTACGAATCAGCGGTAGGCGCGAGTATGGCGAGTTGGCCAAGGCCAAGGTTATGCTCTCGGCAGGCAGTGCCAGGTCCAGCGCATCGACTTCGGTACGCACCGTCATCACCGTGCGGATCGGCCGTTCGGCAAGGTTCAGCACACCGCTGATCATGACCCGCTCGCGGCGATCGAACAGCACCTGCTCCTGACCACCCTCAACCAGATCGGCAATCTCTTCACCAACTTCGTCCGCTTCTACCCGGCGACCGCCCATCAGGCGCAATACCGCATGCGCAGTGCGCTCACGCAGTGGGCGATGCTGTTGCAGGCTGCGCTTGCGACGAGCCCGGGCGAGCTGGTTGAACAGCTCGATCAGGATCGAGAAACCAATCGCCGCGTACAGGTAGCCTTTCGGGATATGGAAGCCCAGGCCCTCTGCGGTCAGGCTGAAGCCGATCATCATCAAGAAGCCCAGACACAGCATGATCACGGTCGGATGGGCGTTGACGAAGCGGGTCAGCGGCTTGCTGGCAACAATCATGATACCGATCGAGAAGATCACCGCGATCATCATGATCGACAGGTGTTCGACCATACCCACTGCAGTGATCACCGCGTCCAGCGAGAACACCGCATCGAGCACCACGATCTGCGCAACGATCGGCCAGAACGCCGAATGGCGGACGCTGCCGCTGGACTGCGCAACATGCCCTTCCAGTCGTTCGTGCAGTTCCATGGTGGCCTTGAACAGCAGGAACACACCACCAAACAGCATGATCAGGTCACGGCCCGAGAACGTCTTGCCGAAGAGCTCGACCAGCGGCTCGGTCAGGGTGACCATCCACGAGATACTCGCCAGCAGGCCCAGGCGCATGATCAGCGCCAGGCTCAAGCCGATCACCCGCGCGCGGTCGCGCTGATGCGGGGGCAGCTTGTCAGCCAGGATGGCGATGAACACCAGGTTGTCGATACCCAGCACCAGCTCGAGGACGATAAGCGTCAACAGGCCTAGCCAGGCCGTGGGGTCGGCAAGCCATTCCATTAGCGGGTACTCACAAGAGATGTGTTACGGGAGGGGGTGCAAGATGGCCGAGACGACCAGGAACTGGGGGGCTCCGAGAAGGTGTTCATAGATACCTGAATGGGAAATTGGGATGGAGATCCTACAATTACAGTCGTATTTTCTGACAGCGGGAAACTATTACAAAACCTGTAACAGGTGTTTCCGAGGCAAACCGCAGGGGACTTTGGTTCAATACGCAGGCCGGGTGGGCGCGCACCATCAGCGCACCTCAACTCTGGAATCCTGCTCATGAGCCTGTCCTTGTCCATGGCTGCCTTTGCCCTGGCAGCCTCGATTTCACCCGGCCCCGTCAATATCGTAGCCCTGGCCAGCGGCGCCCGCCACGGCCTGCGGGCGAGCCTTGGCCATGTCGCAGGTGCGACGCTGGGTTTCTGTTTGCTACTGCTGCTGTGCGGTTTGGGTGTGCACCAGCTGTTGCTGCGCTGGCCAGCGCTGGGCCAGTTGCTGTTGTGGGGCGGTGTGTTGTTCCTGCTGTACATGGCTTGGCAACTGGCCCGCGACAACGGTGAACTAGCGGCTGAACAACAGCTGCAGGCACCCTCAGCCTGGCAAGGCGCGGCCATGCAGTGGCTGAGCCCGAAGGCGTGGCTGGCGGCTGTTGCCGGCGTGGGCGCCTATACCGGCGGAGATCAGCCACTGCTGTGGCTGTTCAGCGCAATTTACGCGCCGATCTGCTTTGTCTCGATCGCCAGCTGGGCGTGGGCCGGCAGTGTGATCAGCCACTACCTGGACAAGCCGAAGCGCTTGCGCTTGTTCAATCGCCTGCTGGCGGCATTACTCGTGGCCAGCGCTGTGGTGCTGCTGCGCGCCTGAGGCGTTACGGTAGTGCCCGGGGGTTGCCGCCAGGTGCCGCTTGAACGCGCGCTGCAAATGCGCCTGATCAGCAAAGCCTGCGTCCACCGCCACCTCGGCGATGGGCCGGCCCAGGCGCAGTTGGCTGCGCGCATATTGCACGCGCTGGTCCAGCAGATAACCATGCGGGGTCAACCCAAAGCGCTGGCGGAAGGCGCGAATCAGGTAGGCCCGCGACAATCCGGCAGCGGCGCAGATCTCGGCGAGGGTCAACGGGTCCTGCCGGTGCGTGCGGATGAACGCTGCGCCAGCGTCTAATTGCGCATGCTCATCATTGGGCGTCGCTGCCTCAGGCTGCAGATAGCCGGGCAAGTCCCGAAAAAATGCAGCCAGCAAGCCTTCGCGCTCGGCCGTCGCTTTATCGAACAAGTCAGCGAATAACTCCAGCACACGGCTGTACAGTGCCGGAGAATGGCTCAAGGTTACCTCTGGCAACTGCACGCCTTGCGCACTCAGCCACGGCATATCGACAAACAGCATCAGGTACGACCACGCCTCGCCAGCAACTGGGTTGCAACTGTGCACCACGCTCGGTTTGATCAACACCGTGCTGCCCGCAGTCACCTCATGACTGACCGCTCCGGTCATGTAGCTGCTGCGCCCACCCGTAATCACTCCAAGCGAGAAGCTCTCATGGGAGTGTGCCGCGTAACACACCTGGCGGCCGTCACCCACGCGGCGCGCTTCAACAAAAGGCAATGCCGGATCGCGCCAGAACCGTGAGACCTCGATCATCGCCCCGCCCCCTTACTCGCCGCCCTGCACGACCACCAGCAACTGCGCCTGCTGCGGGCCAATCGAGCGCAGCCGGTGGGGAGTCTGGGCGTTGAAATGCAAGGCATCGCCCTGCCCCAGGAGCACACGTTCGGTCATGAAATCGACCTCAACCTGGCCACTATGGACGAACAGAAACTCCTCGCCCTGGTGCTCTTTGAAGGTCGGATCGCTGAACTCGGTGGGCGGCTGGATCAGAAACGGCAGCAGGCTGCGCTGGCCGACCTGCGAGGTCAGCACGGCATAGCCGGGACCCTCGCCGCTGCCGACCAAGGACTGCCGTTCACCCTGGCGGACCAGGCTGTAGCGCGCCTGATCGCTGGCGTCTTCGGAGAACAGCTCCTCGACGTTGACGTTCAACGCCCGCGCCAATTTCAGCGCGCTGGCGATCGACGGTGTGTTCAGCCCGCGCTCGACTTTGGACAGGTAGCTTTTGGTCATCCCGGCCTTGTCAGCCAGTACCTCAAGCGTGATACCGAGTTTTTTTCTCAGCAATTTCAATCGGATAGACATGAGTTTCGGTATTCCCAAGAAACGCTGTTGCTTATGACACTTTGTGTCATATAGGATATCTCGTGTCATTGATTGCGTCATCGAGCTCGGACCACACCACACAGCCGAGCACAGACCGCAGACCATCATCATTCGCCACAGAGGATAGTCGCCCATGGCCACAACCCTGTCACACAGCAAAGAGCAACTGGTGCGCCAGGCGCTGACCCAGATGCAAAGTTCGCTCGCCGATAATACGTGGACCGTGCGCGAAAAGCTGGCACTGACCTGCCGAATTCTGTTCGACCACGGCCATGACTCCGGCCTGGCTGGGCAAATCAGCGCCCGCGGGCCACAACCCGGTACCTTCTACACCCAGCAATTGGGCTTGGGTTTCGACGAGATCAGTGCGAGCAACCTGCTGCTGGTCAACGAGGACCTGGAAGTGCTCGAAGGACAGGGCATGCCCAACCCGGCCAACCGTTTTCACAGCTGGGTCTATCGCGCCCGTCCAGACGTCAACTGCATCATTCACACGCATCCGACTCACGTCGCAGCGCTGTCGATGCTTGAAGTGCCGCTGCAGGTCTCGCACATGGACCTGTGCCCGCTTTACGAAGACTGCGCCTTTCTCGAAGGCTGGCCAGGTGTCCCGGTGGGCAACGAAGAAGGCGAACTGATCAGCAACGCGCTGGGCGACAAGCGCGCCATTCTGCTCTCGCACCACGGCCAGCTGTCGACCGGTGCCAGCGTCGAGCAAGCCTGCGTCTACGCCCAATTGATCGAACGCGCCGCCCGTCTGCAATTGCTGGCGATGGCTGCCGGCACCATCAAACCGATCACTCCCGCGTTGGGCCGCGAGGCACACGACTGGATCGACCGGCCCAAACGCCACACTGCTGCCTTCAACTATTATGCCCGCCAGTGCCTGCGTAAGCATGAAGACTGCCTGAACTGATCAACCCTGCCTTGTTTGCGGAGCCTTGCACCATGACTACACAATTCCACGGCATCATCGGCTACACAGTTACCCCGTTCAGCCATGCCGGCGAACAGCTTGACCTGCCCGCACTCGGCCAGTGCATCGAGCGTTTGATCGACAGTGGCGTGCACGTGATCGCGCCGCTGGGCAGCACCGGTGAAGGCGCCTACCTGAGCGACAGTGAATGGCAACAGGTCGCCGAGTACAGCCTGGCCAGCATTGCCAAGCGCGTGCCGAGCATCGTCAGCGTCTCTGACCTGACCACTACCGGGGCGATCCGCCGTGCCCGTTTTGCCCAGGCACATGGCGCCGATGCGCTGATGGTGTTGCCGACCGCGTACTGGAAGCTCAGCGAGCGCGAGATTGTCCAGCACTACCGCGCCATCGCAGCTTCGGTAGACCTGCCGATCATGCTCTACAACAACCCGGCCACCAGCGGCACCGACATGCCGGTCGAGCTGATCCTGCGCATCGTGCGCGAAATCGACAACGTCACCATGGTCAAGGAAAGCACCGGCGATATTCAGCGGATGCACAAACTGCATGTATTCGGTGAGGGTCAGGTGCCGTTCTACAACGGCTGCAACCCGTTGGCGCTGGAAGCGTTCGCGGCGGGTGCCAAGGGCTGGTGCACGGCGGCCTGCAACCTGATCCCGGAACTCAATCTGGAGCTGTACCACGCGGTACTGGCGGGTGACCTGGAACAGGCCAAAACGCTGTTCTACCGGCAGTTGCCATTGCTTGAGTTCATCCTCAAGGGCGGCTTACCGGCTACCGTCAAGGGCGGCCTGACCCTGACCGGGCTGGATGCGGGTGAACCACGCCGGCCGGTGTTCGCGCTGGATCAACAGAACATCGAAAAACTGCAGGAACTGTTGGCGCAACTGCGCTGAGCGGTTTGAGCGGGTAGCCACACCCTGCACAAGCGCCTGCCTGAACCTCAACAGAGGTCAGCCAGGCGTTGTCGATTCAGCGCACCAGCAAACAGGCAGTCATCAGCACTCGATGCCAACGATCCACTGGGTTTTCGCAGCATTGCTCTTGTCCAGATCCGGACGACGCGCCACGGGCTGGGTGCAGCCACGTGTTTCGATGTACGGCTGTGCGACAGCTGCCGCCTCGGCGATGGTCAGCGGTTTGCCGTCATCGCGCTGGACGCTGATGAAGTATGGCTGGTTGAACGGGATGATGTAGCTGTCGAGGGTATAACGCGCGCCGTTCGCTTCAAGGTTGGCGTGGTTCTCATCGACCTTGGTCAGTCGGCTGGTGTCGAGGTGGTCATTGCCGGCGCAGCCCGCCAGCCCGGCCAACAGTGCGGCGCCGAGACACAGAGAAATCTTCTTCATTACAGCTCCTGAGTAAATATGTGCCCGGCTGTGACCGCGTTTAACCGTTTAAGTGCCCGCACCCGCTCACGGCATCACCGGTGGCGTGTACTGCAAGGTCGAGCCGAGTGCCCACAGCAGCACTAGCACCAACGGCGCATGCACCAGCAGCTGCACGAACGAGAAGCCGATCAGGTCCCGCGCCTTGAGCCCAAGCACCCCAAGCAGCGGCAGCATGTAGAACGGGTTGATCAGGTTGGGCAAGGCTTCGGCCGCGTTGTAGATCTGTACCGCCCAGCCGAGGTGATACTGCAGGTCGTTGGCCACCAGCATCACGTACGGCGCTTCGATGATCCACTTGCCGCCACCCGAGGGGATGAAGAAGCCCAGCACCGCCGAGTACACGCCCATCAGCAAGGCATAGGTGTCGTGCGTGGCGATCTGCACGAAGAAGGTCGAGATATGGTGAGCCAGAGTCTGCTCATCGATGCCCTTGACCTGAGTCAGCACCGCGGCGATCGAGCCATACAGGGGAAACTGGATCAGCACCCCGGTGGTGGTCGGCACTGCGCGGGTCACGGCATCGAGAAAGCTGCGCGGCCGCCAGTGCAGCAGAGCGCCGAGCATGATGAACAGGAAGTTGTAGGTATTAAGCCCGGAAATCGCGGTAATCGCCGGCTTGCTGGCGAACTCCTGATATAGCCAGCCAGCAGCCAATGCCACCAGCAACAAGGTCAGCACCGGGCTGTGTTCCAGCCATTCGCCGGGACGGGTACGCTGCGCCGGCGGCGGCGCGGTGAAGCTGGGGTCGATACCGCATTGCTCGGCAGTACGCGCGCTGCTGGCGCCGGGTGCGGTGGCATAGGCCACGATCAGCGAGACGATCACCAGCGCCCCCAGCAGGACGCCGGACTGCCAGAGGAAGATGGTCTCGGTGAAGGGAATCACGCCGGTAATCGACAGGATCGACGGTGGCAGGCTGGCCGGGTTGGCCTGCAGCTGCGCCGCCGACGACGACAAGCCCAGCGCCCATACCGCGCCCAAGCCAAGGTAGGCCGCTGCGCCTGCAGCGCGATAGTCCATTTTCAGGTCGGTGCGGCGGGCCAATGCCCTTACCAGTAAGCCGCCGAACACCAGCGACAGGCCCCAGTTGAGCAACGACGCCACCATCGAGATCAGCGCCACCCAGCAGACTGCAGAACGGCCGTTTTTCGGGATCCGTGCCAGCCGATCGATCAGCCGTGCCGCCGGCGGTGAGCTGGCGACCACATAACCGCCGATGACCACAAAGGCCATCTGCATGGTGAACGGGATCAGGCTCCAGAAACCATCGCCAAAGGCCTTGGCAGTGTCGGTCGGCTTGGCGCCCATGGCCATTGCGGCCACGCACACCAGCACCACCGCCAAGGCGGCAAATACCCACGAGTCGGGGAACCAGCGTTCGGCCCAGTTGGAGCAGCGCAGAGCGAACCGGGCGGAGCGGCTATCCTGAATTTCAGCGGCCACGGTAGTTTTCCTTTTATTGGTCTTGTCAGGGGATTTCAAGGCACACGCGAAAAACCTGCAGCGACGGGCCTGCTCGGCAAAGGGGTCGGCCTTTGCAGAGCAAGCCCACCACTACAGGGGGCTGGGGTAAACCGGCGGCGATCAGAAGGTCATTTCTTGCACATCATCGGCAACGATCAGCTTGCCGGCGGTTTTGGCGATCACTTCATCGACAGTCACGCCCGGCGCGGTTTCGCGCAGGATGAACGCCCCGTTTTCGATTTCCAGATAGGCCAGGTCGGTCAGCACCTTGCGAATGCAGCCAGCACCGGTCAACGGCAGGCTGCAGCGCGACAGCAGCTTGGACTCACCGTCCTTGGATGCATGGGTCATGGTGACAATGATGTTGTCGGCGCCTGCGACCAGGTCCATGGCGCCGCCCATGCCTTTGACCAGCTTGCCGGGGATCATCCACGAGGCAATGTTGCCTTCCACATCCACTTCAAAGGCGCCGAGTACGGTCAGGTCGACATGGCCGCCGCGGATCATCGCGAACGATTGTGCCGAATCGAAAATCGAAGCGCCGCGGCGGGCGGTGACGGTTTGTTTGCCGGCGTTGATCATGTCGGCATCGATAGTGCTCTCGGTGGGAAACTCGCCCATGCCGAGCAGACCGTTTTCCGATTGCAGCATCACGTCCATGTCGGCGGGGACATAGTTGGCCACCAGGGTCGGGATACCGATGCCGAGGTTGACGTAGAAGCCGTCCTGCAGTTCACGGGCGACGCGTTGGGCCATCTGTTCGCGGGTCAGTGCCATGGTCTGGATCTCTTTGTTGTTCTATGGGCGGCGTTCAGGCCTTGACGGTGCGCTTTTCGATGCGCTTCTCGAAGGTACCGACGATCACACGATCGACGAAGATCCCTGGGGTATGGATCTCGCTTGGCAGCAACACGCCGGGTTCGACGATCTCCTCGACCTCGACCACGGTGATCTTGCCGGCGGTTGCGGCCAGCGGGTTGAAGTTCTGCGCCGTGTTGCGATACACCACGTTGCCGTAGTGGTCGGCCTTCCAGCCTTTGACGATGGCGAAATCGCCGGTGATGGCTTCTTCGAGGATGTACTTGCGGCCATTGAACTCACGCACTTCCTTGCCTTCGGCAACCGGGGTGCCGTAGCCGGTGGCGGTGAAGAACGCCGGTATGCCAGCGCCGCCCGCGCGCATTTTTTCTGCCAGAGTGCCTTGGGGGGTCAGTACCACTTCAAGTTCGCCGCTGAGCAACTGACGCTCGAACTCGGCGTTTTCGCCGACATAGGACGCGATCATCTTGGCGATCTGCCGTTCTTCGAGGAGGATGCCCAGGCCGAACCCATCGACGCCGCAGTTGTTCGAGACCACGGTCAGGCCCTTGACCCCGCTGCGCTTGATCTGGGCGATGAGATTTTCCGGGATGCCGCAGAGGCCGAAGCCGCCGGCCAGTACGGTCATGTTGTCGGTCAGGCCTGCCAGGGCCTCTTCGTAGGTTGCAACGCGCTTGTCCAGTCCGGCCATGCTGATTCGCCTTTATAGTTGTTTGTGCGTGCAGCCATCTTCACCGCTGCCGACTGATTTGTTAATTTTGTTTTAGTCATCGATTGATAATTTTTCTAAAACAAAAGGCCCACCCCCGCATGAACGTCAAGCAGTTGCGTGCCTTTGTCACCGTAGCCAAGTACCTGAGCTTTGCCCAGGCGGGCGAGCATCTGCATGTGTCGCAGCCGGCCTTGAGCCTGACCATCAAGGCGTTGGAGGACAACCTCGGCGGCGCCCTGCTCGCCCGCACCACCCGCAGCGTCAGCCTGACCCCCGAAGGCGAGGTGCTGCTGCCGTTGGCGCGGCGGCTGCTGGCCGACTGGGACGACACCGAAGAGATGCTGCGCCAGCGCTTTACCTTGCAACTGGGGCGGGTCTCGGTGGCGGCGATGCCGGCCTTTGCCGGCAACCTGCTGCCGCAGGCGTTGAAGGTGTTTCGCCAGCGTTATCCGCGGGTCAACGTCACCGTGCATGACGTGATCAATGAACAGGTGCAGGAACTGGTGCGCCATCGCCGCGTCGAACTAGGCATTGGTTTCGAGCCGGACAACCTCGACGGTCTGCGCTTTGTGCCGCTGTATATGGACCGCTTCGTGGCGGTGGTGCCAGCAGACTCACCGCTGGCGCTGCAGCATGAGGTGAGCTGGCAGGCATTGCTGGCCGAAGATTTCATCGCCCTGCAACGACCGTCTGCGGTGCGCCTGCTGCTGGAACAGAACGTCGCCGCCGGCCACGGCAAGTTGACCGTGGCGTTCGAGAGCCATCAGTTGACTACCATCGGCCGCATGGTCGCCAATGGCCTTGGCGTCAGCGCTGTGCCGGCCCTGTGCATCAAGCAGATGCAGGAGCTTGGCGCCCGCTGCGTCGCCTTGGTTGAACCCAGCGTCGAGCGGCGTATTGGCGTTATTTCGCTGAGTGAACACAAGCTTTCAACCGCAGCCGAGGCGCTGCTGGATGTAGTCATTGCCCACACCCCGCCACAGGAGTTGACATGCGCACAGTAGAACTTGCAGACCGCCGCGTTGCCGCCATAGGCCAAGGCACTTGGTACATGGGCGAAGACCCGGCGCGCAAGGCCGCCGAGGTGGCGGCCTTGCAGCAAGGCATCGAGCTTGGCATGAGCCTGATCGACACCGCCGAGATGTATGCCGAAGGAGGCGCCGAGGAAGTGGTCGGCGCCGCCATGGCTGGTCGCCGTGACCAGGTGTTTCTGGTCAGCAAGGTCTACCCGCACAACGCTAGCCAGCGCGGCGTGCCGCAAGCCTGCGAGCGCAGCCTGCGCCGGCTGGGCACCGATTGCATTGACCTGTACCTGCTGCACTGGCGTGGCCAGTATCCGCTGGAAGAAACCGTCGAGGCCTTCGAGCGTTTGCGCGAACAAGGCAAGATTCGCCGCTGGGGTGTTTCCAACTTCGATCTGGACGACATGATCGAGCTTGATAACGCGGCCTGTGCAGCGAACCAGGTGCTGTACAACCCGGCCCAACGCGGCATCGAGTTCGACCTGTTGCCCTGGAGCCAGGCGCAGCAGATGCCGATCATGGCCTACTGCCCGCTGGCCCAGGCAGGTCAGCTACTGCAGCATCCGCTGATAGCCGAAATCGCCGAGCGCCACAACGCCACCCCAGCGCAGGTCAGCCTGGCCTGGGTTACCCGCCATGCGGGAGTGATTGCCATCCCCAAGGCCGTCGACCCAAGGCATGTGCAGCTCAATGCCGCGGCAGGCGAGCTGTGCTTGAGCGCTGCCGACCTGCAAGCGATTGATCAGGCCTTTGCCCCGCCTACGCGCAAGCAGCACCTGGCGATGGTCTAGGCGGGCCTCAGTGAAAGTCGCGGCTGCGCACGTCCAGCCCTTGCAATAGCGGGCTGACGTCTTCCAGGCGCCGGGCAATCAAGTGCCTGACGCCCTTCTCGTGTTCCAGTCGGCCACTGACCTTGAGCAACTGGGCGCCAACCAGCGCCCTTCGCTGACGCTCGGCCAGGTCGCGCCAGACCACCACGTTGACCATGCCCGCCTCGTCTTCCAGGGTGACAAATGTCACCCCGCTGGCCGTGCCAGGACGCTGCCGGCCAACCACCAGACCGGTCACAGCAATTGCATCGCCATGCTCGACGCTGTCCAGCTCCGCCGAACTGCGACAACCCAGCGCGCGCAGACGCGTGCGCAACAGACTCAACGGGTGCGGCCCAAGGGTGGTGCCAAGGGTGGCGTAATCGGCTACCAGGTCCTGCGCCAGGGTTGGCCTTGGCAACGCCACGGCCTGCTCGCCTGCGCTGCCGATATCGGCGAACAAGGGCAGTTGCGCCTGCACGGCAGCCACCTGCCAGCGGGCCTGATGACGATCGCTGGCCAACCCGCGCAACGCCCCGGCATCTGCCAGGCGCGCGCGGGCACGGCTGTCGAGTTCGGCGCGCAGGCACAGGTCTTCGACATCGCGCCAAGGTTGTTGCTGCCTGGCCTGTGCCAGGCGCAAGGCATCGGCTTGGGTAAACCCGCGGATCTGGCGCAAGCCCAGGCGGATCGCCAAGGCGCCGCCGGCCAACGGCTCAAGGGTGCAGTCCCAGTCGCTGTAAAAGACGTCCACCGGGCGCACCTCGATCCCTTGGCGCCTGGCGTCCTGGAGCAACTGGTCAGGGCTGTAGAAGCCCATTGGCCAGCTGTTGACCAAGGCACAGGTGAAGATCGCCGGCTCGTGGCACTTGAGCCAGCTGCTGGCGTAACACAACAAGGCAAAGCTGGCAGCGTGCGACTCAGGGAAGCCATAACTGCCAAAGCCCTTGATCTGCTCGAAGATGCGCTCGGCAAAGGCCAGCTCGTAGCCGTTACGCAGCATGCCCTCGAGCAAGCGCACGCGATGCGGTTCAAGGCCGCCGTGCCGCTTCCAGGCGGCCATGCTGCGGCGCAACTGATCGGCTTCGCCAGGGCTGTAGTCGGCGGCAACCATCGCCAACTCCATGACCTGTTCCTGGAACAACGGCACACCCAGCGTGCGTTTGAACACGGCCTCGAGCGCTGGCGACGGATACGTCACCTCTTCCTGCTTTAGCCGCCGGCGCAGATACGGGTGGACCATGTCGCCCTGAATCGGGCCCGGGCGGACGATCGCCACTTCGATTACCAGGTCATAAAACGTCTTGGGTTTGAGCCGCGGCAGCATGGCCATCTGCGCGCGTGATTCGATCTGAAACACACCGATGGTCTCGGCGCGGCTGATCATGGCGTAGGTCGCTGGGTCTTCGCTGGGAATGGTAGCCAGGGTCAAATGGCGCCCACGGTGCTGCGCGAGCAGATCGAAACAACGGCGAAGCGCGCTGAGCATCCCCAGCGCCAGCACGTCGACCTTGAGCAGGCCGACCATATCGAGGTCGTCCTTGTCCCACTGGATCACCGTGCGCTCGGCCATCGCCGCGTTTTCCACCGGCACCAGCTGGTGCAGCGGTTGCTCGGAAATGACAAAGCCCCCAGGGTGCTGCGACAGGTGCCGGGGGAAACCGATCAGGTCGCCGGCCAGCACCAGAATCCGCCGCAACGACGGGCTTTGCGCCTCGAAGCCCGCCTCGGCCAGGCGCTGCGCATCGGGGATGCGATCCGTCCAGCGGCCGCAGCACTTGGCCAGCGCATCGACCTGATCGGCCGGCAGCCCGAGCACCCGCGCCACATCGCGCACCGCGCCAGCCGCGTGATAGGTACTGACCACGGCGGTCAGTGCCGCACGGTGGCGACCATAGCGGCGGAACACGTACTGAATGACCTCTTCGCGGCGGTTGTGCTCGAAGTCCACATCAATGTCGGGTGGCTCGTTGCGCTCGCGTGAGAGAAACCGTTCGAACAGCAGATGATGCTGCATCGGATCAAGCTCGGTGATGCCGAGCACAAAACACACCACCGAGTTGGCCGCCGAACCGCGGCCCTGACAGAGAATGCCTTGCTTGCGGGCGAAATCGACGATGTCGTGCACGGTGAGAAAGTAGCTCTCGTAGTGCAGCTCTTCGATCAGCGCCAGCTCCTTGTCGAGGACCTGGCGCACCTCGGCACTGGCGCCGTCCGGCCAACGCCGGGGCAGGCCCTGTTCACACAGGTGGCGCAGCCAACTGGCCGGGGTTTGCCCTGGCGGCACTACTTCGCGTGGATACTGGTATTTCAGTTCACTCAGGTCGAAGTGACAGCGCTCGGCGATCAACTGGCTTTGTTCGAGCAAGTCTGCAGGGTACAGCTCGTTGAGCTGAGCCAGGCTGCGCAGGTGGCGTTCGCCGTTGGCGAACAGGTAACGCCCGGCGCTGGTAATCGTGCAGTGATGGCGCACGGCGGTCATGCAATCCTGCAGGGCGCGCCGCCCACGGCTGTGCATGTGCACATCACCACAGGCCACAGCGCGAATGTCTAACTGGGCAGCCAGCGTGCGCAAACGAGCCAGGCGCGTAGTGTCGTCAGCGCCACGGTGCAGGTGCACGGCCAGGTACAGCCGTTCGCCAAACAGCTCACGCAGCCACTGAGCGGCGTTCGCGTCGTCAGCCGCATCCGGTATCCATAGCGCCAGCAAGCCCTCGCAATTGGCCTCAAGGTCCGCAGCAAACAACTGATACTCGCCTTTGCCCGCCCGCCGCCGGGCGCGGGTGATCAAGCCACACAGGCTCTGATAGCCGCGCAGATTCTCGACCAGCAAAACCAGTTTCGGCCCGTCCTGCAAGCGTACTTCGCTGCCGACGATCAGCCGCAGTTGGTGCGCTTTGGCGGCTTGCCAGCCGCGTACGATACCGGCCAGGGTGCACTCATCGGTGATCGCCAGCGCCGTATAGCCTTGCTCGCGGGCACGTTTGAACAACTCGTCGGCACTGGAAGCGCCACGCTGGAAGCTGAAGTTCGACAGGCAATGCAGCTCGGCATAGCCGCCGGCGCTCATGCGAACCACCCCTGCAACCACAGCGGACCAGGCTCGGCGAGGTCTTGATAGGCCCAGCCGCGCAAGCCTTCACGGGTTTCGATGCGGTAGTAGTCACGGCGCACATCGCCGCCATCCCACCAGCCCGATTCGATCCGTTCGGCTCGCCCCAACAGCTGCACATCGGCCTCGCTCAAGCGCAAAGGCGCCGCCAACAACCAACCCGGGCGGCTATCTACAGCAGCCTGCAGCGGCCCGGACGCACCTTGGCTGGCAAGTTGCCAAGCGCACTCGGGGCGATGATCGGCTTCGGCACGCAGGCCCTGCACCGCTTCATCACCCAGCCGCGCGCGCAGCCGTTCGCGCAGTTGCTCCCACGGCTGCGCCTGTTGCGCGCGCGGGTCGAACAGCGCTTGATGCTGCGGCACAAAGGCCGGCAGGTCTGCAGCAAGCAAACGCAGGTTGCGCACCGGCGCAGTGATGCGCAGCGGCTCGAGGCGCCCGCGGGCCAGCTCGAACAGCAGGGTCGCATCACGTTCGGCGGCCAACAACCCGACCTTGAGCACGGTGTCCGGGCCCTCAACATGCTCAAGGTGCAGCTCGAAGCGCTGCACGCCACAGTCGCGCCCGGCCAGAAATGCCGCCAGGTCGTTGATCATCCGCCGCAACGGGAACAGCAAGGCCTGATGCGATTCAACGTCGAAGTTGAGCTCTAGACGCGTCTCGAAGCGGTCCGGCGGCAGGTAGAACTCAAGACCCAGACTGCGCAGCCCCAGCAGTTGATCCAGATGCAGTTGCACCCCGGCGGCAAAGCGCCGGGCCAGCGCATCACGCGGCAGGCCAAGCACCTCACCGAGCTGACGCAGGCCCATCCGCATAAAGGCCTCGCTGGCCTCGGTGGGCAGCCCGACCTTGTTGATCGGCAGCTTGGCCAGGGCCGCGCGGGTGTCGTCGGCATCGATCAGGGCAAGGCCGTCATGACAGTTGGCAAGCATGCGAGCGGCCACCGGGTTGCTCGCCAGCACAATGCGTTGGCGCAGCCCCAGAGCATCCAGCTCTTCGCGCAGGCGCGCCTGGAGCACAGGCCATGGCCCGAACAACTGCAGGCTGGAACCGACCTCGAGCAGCAAGGCCCGCGGATAATGCAGGCTGACCTGCGCGCTGTAGCGGTAGGCCCAGGCAGCCAGCAACTGCTGAACCTGCTCGACCTGGGCCGGGTCGGCTTCAACGCAGGTGAAACCATCGGCCAATGCGCGGGCGGCCGTCAGCGTCTGCCCAGCGCGCAAGCCGAGCCTGGCAGCAGCCGGGTTGACTGCTTGCAGCACCCGGCGCTGAGTCGGCCCGCCGATCAATACCAGCGGGGTATCCGGGTCATCGCGTTCACGCAGGACGCTGTCCAGCGTCAGCTGCGGCAATAAAATGCAGGCCCACAACATGCTGCATCAACCCTGCCCGCGACTGGCGATTGGCACAGCAGGCGGCATGCCGCCGCGGCACTTGAGCACCCGCCATTGTGCGGGCCGGGTATCAACAGCAATACGCAGCGCCGCCGGTGACGGGTTGTGCGCCGCGTGCTGCGGGCGGCAGGCAAACGCCAGCGCCTGGCCGGTTTCGGCAGCCACCTGCAAGCGGCGCAAGGCGCGATCATCGGCCCGTTCAGGCCAGCATAGCACCGCTGCACAACTGCCCGAGCGCAAGCACTGCTCGGCAGCCCACAAGGCATCGGTAGGCGCAGCCTCGACCTGGATCAGCCAGCGCAGATCAACCCCGGCTGCCTGCCACGCCGGCGCAAAAGGGATAAACGGCGGTGCAATCAGCACCACCCGCCCGGACTCTGCGGTGAGCCGGGCCAGGCTCGGCCATAACAATTGCAATTCACCACAGCCTGGACTGGCCAACAGCAGCTCACTCAGCGCAGCGGCAGGCCAACCGCCGTCGGGCAGGCGCTCATCGAGCTGGGCATGGCCGGTTGGCTGCAGGCCGAGCGGGCGCGCCTGGGTTTGCCGGCCACGCCAAATTCGGCGCTGGTCGAGCAGGCCGTCCAGATCGACCACGGCGCCCATCAGTCGCGCCTCAGCAGGCCGCAGAAGACCCCTTCGATACAGAAGTCGCGCTCAGGGCCAACCTCGATCGGCGCATAGGCCGGGTTGCGCGGCAGCAAACGAAAGCCGCCGGGGATGCGCTGCAGACGCTTGATAGTGACCTCGCCATCCAGCCGGGCGACCACGATCTGGCCGTCGTCGGCTTCGCCTTGCTGGCGGATGCCGACCAGGTCACCGTCAAATATGCCGTCGTCGATCATCGACTCGCCGCGCACCTTGAGCAGGTAGTCGGGCGTGCGCCGGAACAGGCTTGGGTCGAGCAGCAACTGCTCGTGGATATCCAGGTCAGGCCCGATCGGCGCACCAGCAGCGACTTGGCCGAGTACCGGCAGTTCAAGGATTTCTGGCCGGCGCAAAGGCTCGGACAGGCGGATACCGCGGGCCTGATTGGGCGTGACGTCGATGTAGCCGCCCTGGCACAGCGCACTGATGTGCTTGCGGGCAACGCTACGCGAGGCAAAACCAAAGCGCTCGGCGATATCGGCGAGGCTCGGAGGCTGGCTGTGATCGGTAATGCGCTCGCGGATAAAAGCCAGAATCGCGCGGCGTTTGGGGGTCATATTGTCCATGGAGCACATTTGTACTCTTTTCTGCTAAAACTGAACAGCCCCCTTCGTCGTGCGCATTGGTTATGATCCCCTGCTCGATGTACAAGCTTATGGATAACCGATGCTGACCGCCCTGCTGTTTGACCTCGATGGCACCCTGACCGATACCGACACGCTGCACCTGCAAGCCTTCCGCCAACTGCTGCACGAGCAGGACGGCCGCGAGCTGACCCAGGCCCAGTTCGATGAACAGATCAGCGGTCAGGCCAACGGTGAGCTATTCGCCAGGCTGTTCCCAGATCAGAACCCGGCGCAGCGCCAGGCGCTGGCGGAGCGCAAGGAAGCGCTGTTTCGCGAGCTCGCCCCTGAACTGCAACCGTTGCCTGGGTTACTGCGTTTGCTCGATTACGCCCAGGCAGAGGCCATCGGCATGTGTGTGGTGACCAATGCGCCCCGCTTAAATGCCGAACACATGCTTGGCGCAATGGGCCTGACCCAGCGTTTCACGCAGGTGCTGGTAGCCGACGAACTGGCGCGGGCCAAGCCCGATCCGCTGCCCTACCTGACCGGCCTGGAGCGGCTGCAGGCGAATGCCGAGCATGCGCTGGCGTTTGAAGACTCACTGCCCGGCGTAACCGCTGCCAGCGCTGCCGGGATCTTCACCGTGGCCATAGCCACCACCCAGACGGCCGAACGCTTGCAGCAAGCCGGCGCGCAACTGGTTATCGATGATTTCAACGACCCGCGCTTGTGGCACCTGATCGAACAGATGCGCGGCTGAAAGCAACCGCTACAGGCTGACGCCAAGTACTTCACGCAGCGACTCGCTGCGCTGATCGTCAGCGTCGCTGACCAACGCGAAGTTGTAGGCGCCATGCGACCAGTAGCGCGCTTCCAGCTGGCCATCGGTGCGTTGACCGGTCGGCATCTTGGCAAAGTGCTCGCCGGGCAGGCGCATGAACAGGCTGACCCGCTCGCCCTGCTTGTCTTCGAACACCACCAGCGCCGCCGGCCCTTGCTCGTTGCTCAGCAGGCGCGCACCCACTGGCTGAAAGCCCAAGCCGGCCAGATCGGGCAATTGGCCGACCCGATTGAAATGGCTGCCCAGCCAGGCGCGCAGCTGGCCAGGGTCGCTGGCCTGAATATCCAAAGCGCTGCTGCCGACAAACAACCGATGGGCCTGCAGCGCATCGGCCATGGGCAATTCGGTGGAGGCCATGCTCATTTGCCGCGCCTGCCAGCCGCCCATGCCGCCGACACCCAGGCTCAACAACAACGCCGCTGCCGTCGCCAGCCGGCGCACACGCCGTTGACGCAGGCGCCGCTGCAGCTGGCCAAGCTCCAGCTGCGGGCCAGGGGCCAGTTCGCCAAAACCGGCCAGGGCTGCACGCAGGCGCCGGGCGTCGTTGCGCCAGGCCTCGATACGCGCAGCCTCCTGCGGATTGGCGGCCAGCCACGCGTGGACTTCAGCGCGGCGCACAGGGTCGAGGCGCTCGTCGATATAGGCGTGCAACTCGTGCTCGGTGGGGGTCAGGCGTGTCATTTCAATCTCCGCAAGGCCGGGGACGCTGGGCTGCCCTCGGTCAGTTGGCGCAATGCTGCACGGGCCCGCGACAAACGCGACATCACCGTGCCGATAGGAATAGCCAAGGCCTCGGCGGCCTCCTTGTAACTCAAGCCCTCGACGCTGACCAGCAACAGCAGCGCGCGCTGCTCGGCCGACAACTGGGCAAATGCCTGCAAGTCGGCCTGGGCGAAGATGATGTCTTCGGTATTGTCGCCGATCGGCTCGCTGATCTCCTGGCCGCCGCTGAACCAGGCCAGCCAGCGCCGGTGCAGCCGGTCGCGGCGCTTGCTGTCGAGAAACAGCCGATAGAGGATGCTGAACAGCCACGCCCGCAGCGCGTCGGCCTCGCGCTGCTGGCCACTACGGCTCAAAGCGCGTTCGATGGTGGCCTGGACCAGGTCGTCGGCACTGCCCGGCTCGCGCGTCAGCCACACGGCAAAGCGGCGCAGGCGCTGCAGCAGTTCGCGCCATTGCGAGTCGTCGAGATCGTGCATGCTGTGATTCCAGCCCATGGGCAGTCAGTGTAAGGGGCAGACGCAGCGCCACGAAATTTATTCCCGGGCGGCTGGAATAAGTTGCGCCGCGCCCCGTCGTACTCGCATCTTCACTGACCCGGATGTTGCCTATGAACACTCCCGTGCACGGCCCCGCCAAGCTTTGGCGGCTGACGGCCATTGCCGCCGGCCTGCTCGTCGCCGGCTGCGCGTTTGCCTACACCGCTGGCTGGATCGGCGGCCCCAAACTCAGCCCGCAACGCATCATCGACACCTTCGAAGCCCAGGCCGGGCACCACCCCGGGTATCGCAAGAACCACGCCAAAGGCCTTTGCGTCACCGGCTACTTCGAGAGCAGCGGGCTGGCCGCGCCGTTGTCCAGCGCGCGGGTCTTCGAGCAGGCGCGGGTGCCAGTGATCGGCCGTTTCGCCATTGGCGGCGCCAACCCGGCCACGCCTGACACCGGTGTGCCCGTGCGAAGCATGGCATTGCAATTTGCCACCGACGACGGCCAGCTCTGGCGCACCGGCATGAACAACCCGCCGGTACTGGCAATCGGCACCCCAGAGGCATTCTACCAACAGGTGCTGGCCATGACCCCGGATCCTGCCACCGGCAAGCCGGACCCGGCGCGTATGCAGGCGTTTTTTGCCGAGCACCCGGAAAGTGCGGCGTTTCGCCAATGGGCGGCCTCATACAAGCCCAGCGACAGCTTTGCCAGCACCCAATACCACAGCATCAACGCCTTCCGCCTGATCGACCGCCAGGGCAAAGAGCAGCCGGTGCGCTGGCAGGTCGAGCCGCAAACACCCTATAGCGCCCTCCCCGCACAGGTCAGCGACACGCTGTTCTTGCAGCACGACCTCGCCCAACGGCTGAGCCAGGGCCCACTGCGCTGGACCTTGCGCCTGGTGCTGGCCGAGCCGGGCGACCCGCTGGAAGACCCGTCCAAACCGTGGCCCGCGCAACGGCGCAGCATCGATGCCGGCACGCTGGTGATCAATGCCGTCGATGCCCCCGAGCAAGGCGCCTGCCGTGACCTCAACTTCGACCCGCTGATTCTGCCGAGCGGCATTCAGGCCACTGCCGATCCGATCCTGGCAGCACGCTCGGCGGCCTACTCGGAGTCCTTCAATCGGCGTAGCCGCGAGTCTCTCAACACTGGAGTACGGCCATGAAACCTGCTGCCTTTCACCCCTTCGCGCGGTTGCTGCACTGGCTGATGGCGGTGCTGATCCTGGCCATGCTGTTTATCGGCGTGGGCATGGTCAGCGACCTGTCGACCCGCCATCCGTTGCTGGTGGAACTGCACAAGGCAACCGGCCTGTTGCTGTTGCTGCTGGTGCTGGTACGCATCGCTGTACGCCTGACAGTTCCCCATCCACCGCTGCCGGCAGACCTGCCCGCACTACAGCGGCTAGCCGCCAAGGCCTCGCACATTGCCCTGTATGGCCTGATGCTGAGCATGCCGCTGCTGGGCTGGGCGATGCTCTCGGCCGGTGGTTATCCACGCCCCTTGCAGTTGCCGGCCATTGCCCCGCACGACCTGCAGCTGTATGCGCTGCTGCGAGGCGCACACAGCTGGGCTGGCTATCTGCTGTTTGCCACGGTGCTGGTGCATCTGGGTGCGGCATTGATGCACGCCTGGGTCCGCCGCGATGCTGTGTTCAAAAGCATGTGGCCGGGGCAGCTGCGCGACGGCAAATAAGCTGCAGCAGGCGCTGGCCGTGACTCAAGCCACCACGACCAGCGCCGTTTAGATGCGCAGCGCGTTGCTGACAAGAGTGTGTTTTAATGCGTCGCTTATTATTTTTTACACCACTCTTCAGTACAGACAAGGCGGCTAATGGACACGGGGACACGACTCAAACTGGTGCGTGAACGCAACGGCCTCTCGCAACGAGAACTGGCTCGCCGCAGCGGCCTGACCAATTCGACCATCTCGCAGATCGAGCAAAACCGCGTCAGCCCCTCTGTCAGTTCCTTGAAAAAGCTGCTTGAAGGCATCCCCATGTCCCTGGCGGAGTTCTTCAGTTTCGATACCCCGGTGCGCGAAGAGCGCTTTGTCTTCCGCGGCGGCGACCAGCCCGACCTGGGCCGCAACGGCCTGCGCATGCTGCTGGTCGGTGCCAGCGTCGAAGGCCGGCAGATGCGTATGCTGCGTGAGTTGTATGCGCCTGGCGCCGATTCCGGCGAGCCGATCGTGCATGCCGAAGGCGAAGAATGCGGCCTGGTTACCCGCGGCACCATTGAGCTGTGGGTAGACGGCCAGGTCAGCGTGCTCAATGCCGGCGATGGTTACTACATTCCCACTACCCTGGCCCACAGCTTCAAGAACATCGGCCAGGACGAGGCTGAGATCATCAGCGCCAACACCCCGGCCAACTTCTGATCGACAGCATGCGCGCGCCCAGCAGCCGTGAGGTATACCAGTGCCTGCGTGATGTTGCGATGGGGGTGGAGCCGTTGCAGGTCTGTGCGCGCCCGCGCCCAGACCTGATCGAAGTCAGCAGCGCCGGCTGGCAACTGAGTTTGATCATCGATCCCGAAGGCCTCGCCCACTGCGCCAGCTGCTGCAACCCGCAAGGTGTCAGCAGCAACGGTGACAGCTGGCAGCGCTACGGCACCAACCCGGTCGAGCTGCTAAGCATCTGGGAGCGCCGACAGATCGAGCTACTGCTAGGCCTGGATAGCTAGCGCAAGGCCTGTTCGACAAAGTCCAACCGGTCCTGACCAAAGAACATCTGCCCCTCGACAAAACAGGTCGGCGCGCCAAATACGCCGCGCGTAACTGCTTCCTCGGTTGCCGCTTTCAATGCCTGTTTGACCTCGACTTGCGCTGCCAGCTCGGCGAACTGCTGTGGATCGAAACCGCCAGCAGCCAACGTCTGCTCCAACACCTGCGCATCGCCCAGTGCGCGTTGCTCTGCCCAAAGTGCGTTGAACAGCAACGCAAGCAAGGCCTCAAAGCGCTCAGGTGCGTGCAATTGCATGCCCGTCAGCCCGCGCATCAACCCCAGGGTATTGAGCGGAAAGCCAGCTGGCAGCCCGAATGCCACGCCATAGCGCTGCGCGAACCGCTGCAGGTCGAGCATCATGTAGCGGCCCTTGGCCGGAACCATGACTGGCGATGCGTTGCCGGTCGCCTGGAACACGCCCCCCAACAGCATCGGCCGATAGACCAGCTGCACAGCATGGCGCGCACATAGCTCGGGCAGTTGCGTCCAGGCCAGATAACTGGCTGGGCTGCCGAGGTCGAAGAAAAACTCCACGGATTTACTCATCGCTCGATCCTTTGAAGGGCAGTTTTACCAGCGTTCGATCCACGGCCGCAGGTCCAGCTCGAAGGTCCAGGCATCCCGGGGCTGGGCATGCAAAAACCAGTAACTGTCGGCAATGTGCGCAGGGTCGAGGATGCCGTCCTGGTCTTTTTGCGCATACCGTTCAGGGAAGTTGTCGCGAATGAACGCGGTGTCGATGGCCCCATCGACCACTGCATGGGCAACATGGATATTACGCGGCCCCAGCTCCCGCGCCATGCTCTGCGCCAGCGCCCGCAGGCCATGCTTGGCGGTGGCGAACGCGGCAAACCCCGCCGCGCCACGGGTGCCGGCGGTGGCGCCGGTAAAGATGATACTGCCGCGCTCGCGAGTGACCATGCGCCTGGCCACTGCCTGAGCGGTCAGAAAACCAGCAAAGCAAGCCATCTCCCAGATCTTGTAGAACTTGCGCGGGGTTTCATCGAGGATGCTGCACGGCACATTGGCGCCGATATTGAACACGAAAGCTTCGATCGGGCCGATATCGCGCTCGATGGTTTCGATCAGGCTGGCGACGTCCTCCTCGCTGCGCGCATCGGAGCCAAAGCCATGCGCCCGGCCACCCTCGGCATTGATCTCGTCCAGCAACGGCTGCAGCTTGGCCGCGTCGCGACGGTTCACACAGGCGATATAACCCTCGCGGGCAAAGCGCTTGGCAATGGCTCCGCCGGTCGCATCGCCGGCACCAATCACCAGCACCACCTTGTCTCGTTCCGCCACGGCCACCTCCATTGGTAAACGATCATTTAGTAAACGAACGCTATGTTATGATCCGACCACCGTCAAGCCCGGGCGCGGAGATCATCTGAATGCGCTACTCCACTGAACACAAACTGCAAACCCGCGAAAAACTCATCGCCAGCAGCGGCGCACTGGCCAAGCGCGGCGGCTTCGCCAGCACCGGCGTGGCTGATTTGATGAAAGCTATTGGCCTCACCGGCGGCGCGTTCTACAACCACTTCCCGTGCAAGGACGACCTGTTCAGCGAGATCGTTCGCCGTGAGCTGAGCAACAGCCCCCTCGCCCGCCTGGCCGCGCGCGGCGCCGAACGCCAGCGTCTGGCCCGCTGCCTGGAGCAGTACCTGAGCCTGGCCCATCTGCATAACGCCGAACAAGGCTGCCCGCTGCCGCCACTGGCGGTGGAGATCGCCCGCGCCGACCAAACCGTACGCCAGGAGGCAGAGCACTGGTTGGTCGTACTGCATGCAGCCTGGAGCGAGACCCTGGATGATCCTGAACTGGCCTGGGCATTGATCAGCCAATGTGTCGGCGCGGTGGTGGTCGGGCGCATGCTGGCCAGCGAAACCGTGCAAAGCGAACTGCTGCAGGCCAGCCGCAGCCTGGTCGCCAAGGTGCTCGCTTGAGGCCTGCCCTGCTGCTGTGGCTCAGCCTGACCCTGGCCCTGGCCCGACCTGCAGCTGCCGCAGACACCTGCCCGGCGGGCCAGTATCAAGTGTGCTTGATGGGTTGTTTCTGCACCCCCTTCGACCCCGGCCAGGCTGGGCAGATCCTGCAGGATGTCGAACACATGGCCTCAAGCGGCCTGGTCTTCGCCCTGCAACAAGCTCAGGCCGACGCCACTGCACTCGGCACCGAGCCGATCCCGCTGCATATCCGCGTTCAGTTAGACGCCTGGTACGACTTTGCCGTGCTCGACGCCGTGCGCTACCGGGTCGGTGACCAACAGCAGGTCAGCGCCGCCAATGCCCTGCTGCAAAACCCCGATGTGAACGCGGTGACCTTGATCGACACGGTGATCTTTCGCCATGCCAGCGATGCCGAGAACAACGTCGCGCTATGGGCCCATGAGCTCAAGCATGTACAGCAGTATCAAGAGCTGGGCGTCAGCGAGTTTGCCCGGCGCTATACGCGCAACTACAACGAGCTGGAAGCCCCGGCCTACGCGATCGAGGCCGAGGTGGCGGCTGCCTTGCGTAAAAAACAGTCTGGGCAGGCGCACTGATTGCGTCAGCCCCTTACCGCCTGAAAGGCTCCGGGCCAGCGCCGCTACCAGTCGTAGCTCAGGCTGGCAATCACGTTGCGCCGGTTGCCGTAAAGCACCGAGTCTTCGTAAAAGCCTGGCTGGAAGTAGTGCTTGTCGAACAGGTTGCTGGCCGTAACCGACACCCTCATACCGTCCAGCCCGATACCCGCCAGGTCGTAACGCAAGGTGACGTCGGTCAGCAGGTAATGGGGCGTCTTCACGGTGTGCTGCACGTTATATGACGAGCCAACATAGCGCTGTCCAAGCCCCATACCTACGCCTTTGAGCGCACCGTCTGCGATCGTGTAGTCGAGCCAGAGGCTGGCGGTATTGCGCGCAGTCGCCCGCGGCGCGTTGCCCTCGAACCTGTTGTCCTGGGTGATCTCGGCATCCAGGTAAGCGTAGGACGCCAGCACGTTCAGCTCATGGCTGAGGCTGGCCTTGCCTTCCAGCTCGATGCCACGTGAACGCACTTCGCCGCTCTGCACCGAGAAACCGGGATTGACCGGATCGGTGGTGGAGACATTCGTCTGCACCAGATCAAACGCCGAAAGGGTGATGAAAGCGTCATAACCGGGCGGCTGGTACTTAACGCCAACCTCGTACTGGCGGCCTTCAGTCGGCTCGAACAGCGTGCCGTCACGGTAGGCTTCCGGGTTGGGCTGAAACGAAGTGCTGTAGCTGGCATAGGGTGCGATGCCATTGTCGAACAGGTAGGCAAGGCCCACGCGGCCGGTGAATTTGCGGTCACGCTGCACGGTATCGACCTGCTCTGTACCGAAGTACAAGCCCTCCTCCCAGGCGGTGGACCAATCCTGACGGCCACCCAGGGTCAGCGCCCAGCGGTCGAGCTTGATCTGATCCTGCAGGTACAGCCCGACCTGTTGCAAACGGGTGTCGGTAGAGCGCTGCAAAGGGTCGTACCAGATGGCCGCACCACCGTAGACCGGGCGATACAGATCGATCATCTCGACCTCAGGATCGGGGTCGCCGTTACGGCGCGTTTCGCGGGCCTTGTAGTGCGAATAATCCAGACCGGCCAGCAACATGTGCTGCAACGGACCCGTGTCGACCAGCCCCTGCAGATGATTGTCGATGAGGAAGGTATCGCTGTTTTTGGGCCGCAGTTGCAAACCGATGTCCTGGGTACGGCCGTCGGCGTTGAGTACCACATCAGGACCACTGGACAGGTAACCAACATTGGAATGCATGTAGCGCAGGTTTTGCTGCAGCTTCCAGCCATTGTCGAACTGATGCTCGTACTGCACGCCGATGACCGTGTTTTCGCTGTGGTAATAGCTGCCCTTCCAGCCCAGGTCGGTGTCTGAATCAATATGGCCATAGGGGCTTTTGCGCACGGTACCAATCAACGGAAAACTCTGCTCCGAGCCACCCGTACGGCTCTTGCTGTAACTGCCAAGCAGCGTCAGCGTATTGGCATCGTCGGGTTTCCAGGTTAGGGACGGCGCTACATAAGTGCGGTCATCTGGGGCGTGCCTGACCTGGGTGTCGCTCTCGCGCTGTAGCAGGACCAGCCGACCGAACAGGGTGCCGTCGTTATCGAGCTGATCACCGACATCAAGACCCAGCTGGCGCCGGTCGAAGCTGCCGTACTGCACTTCGAGATGACGAATCGGCGTTTCCTGCGGGCGTTTACTGGTCATGTTGACCACCCCACCCGGCGCCATCTGCCCGAACAGCACCGAAGCGGGACCTTTGACCACATCGACTCGCTCCAGGCCAAAGGTTTCAAAGTTGGTGTCGTACTGGTTGAAGCCGGTGCGCAGGCCATCCTGATACAGACCGAACAGGTTGAAGGCACGAAAACCGCGCAGGAAGATATCCGGGGCGCCTTGCCCGCCTGCGTAGTCCAACGCGCGAATCCCGGGGGTATAGGCCACAGCGGCATTGAAATCCTGTACACCACGCTGGTCCATTTCATCGCGGGTAATCACCGAAATGCTTTGCGGGATTTCATTGATTGGCGTGTCGGTCTTGGTGCCGACCGTGGTGCGTTTGGCCACATAACCCGGCACTGGTCCGTCGCCAATGGTGCTGCTGAAGCGGGTGTCGACGACCTGCGTGGCGTCGAGTTCCAGCGCTGCGTCCGTTTGGGGGATCGGCGCCAGTGCGTACACGCCGTTGCCGTGATCAACCGCCCGCAAACCGCTACCGGCCAGTACGCGTAAAAAGCCCGCCTGCAGCGCAAATTCACCTTGCAGGCCGGCACTCTGGCGTCCCTCTACCAGCGCCGGTTCGATGGCGAGATTGATGCCCGAACGTGCGGCAAAGCTCGACAGCACCTGGCCCAGCGGCCCTGGCGAGATGGTGTAGTGCAGGTTGCTGGCGGCAAACAACGAGGGACTGGCGCTAAGGCTCACAGCCAGAGCTGTGACCTGCACGGCGCAGGCAATTGGTGAGCAACGAAATGACAAAGGCATGCAGACTCCGAATCGAAAAGATCTGTGTGCCTGGAGGACACGCGAGCGCTGGCAAAGCGGACAGGCGCTGCAGACTTTTTTTCAGACGGTTCGCGCCTGCAAACTCACCCAATACCGCGTGCGATACACCACCTGCACTGGCAGCGCCCGGGACACTGCGCTGAGGATCAGGTCGGTGTCGCGCAACAGGAACGCGCCGCTGATCAGCAATTGCCCGACCTGTGCATCGCATCGCACCCAGCCGGGTCGGTAGCGGTTCAGTTCTTCGACGAAAAGGTTGAGGGGCATCCGCTCGACGCGCAGCACACCGCTGGCCCACTCGCCAGCGCCGGTAAGCAATGGCGCTGGGCTCGACACCTGACGGCGGTCGAAATGGGCGCTCTGCCCAGCGCTCAGGTGTAAGTCGCTGCCGCCCTGCACAGGCTGAATGGCGACGGCGCCGGCGAACACGCTGACCTGGCTGTCGTTGCCCTCCTGACGCACGCTGAAGCGCGTGCCCAGTGCACGGATGATGCCTTGCTCGGTCTGCACCGATAGCGGTCGGCTCAGGCTGTCCGGGTGCGTGATAACGAGGATCTCCCCGCCACGCAAGCGCAGCAGCCGCTGGCTGGCATCGAAAACGATGTCCACGCCAGTTTGGGTATTGAGGGCCAGGCGCGTACCATCGATCAGGGTCAGCTCGCGTTGCTCGCCAATCGCGGTACGTTCATCGGCCAGCCAATCGGTCTGCCGCCAGGCCACCAGCGCAGCAGGAGCGGCGGTCATCAGCACCATCAGCGCCTTGAGGCCAGCACGACGGCTGAGCCCATCGGCTCGTTCCAGAGTGGGTAACGCGACGCCCTCGGGAACGCCTTGCCACTGCTCACTTACCCGCTGCGCCAACTGCCAGGCGCGCGCGTGGTCCGGGTGCTGATCGCGCCAGCGCTCGAATCGGAGTTGTAGTGCAGGACTATGCTCGGCGCCGTTCAAGCGTATGTACCAGCGCGCGGCCTCGCGAACGATGTGTCGCTCCAGCGGCCGTTCGCTCACCGCTCATCGGCCATGGCGAGCAGCATGCAATGCTCCATCGCCTGGGTCAGATAACGCCGCACGCTGCGCACCGTTACCCCCAGTGCCATGGCAATTTCCGCATGGCTGTGGCCTTCGAGCTGCGACAGCAGAAACGCCCGGCGCACCACCGAAGGCAGGCCGTGCAGCAGCGAATCTATCAGTTGCAGGGCTTCCTGGATCAGATACTGCTCTTCGGCCGACGCAGCCCACTGCTCAGGCATCTGTTGCAGGGTATGCAACCAGGCTTGCTCAACCGAGCGGCGACGATACAGGTTGAGCATCAAACGGCGCGCAACAGTGGCCAGGTAAGCACGCGGCTGGCGCAGGTCGGATGCGCGGGGCGCAACTGCGGGGCGAAACAACCGCAGGAAGGTGTCCTGAGTAAGGTCGGCGGCATCGCTGCGGCAGCCCATCCGCTGCCACAGCCAGCGCTTGAGCCAGGCGTGGTGCTCGACATACAGGCCGTGGATGTCGCCATGGGCGGATAAGTCGCGGGAAGAAGCCGAGCCCATAACGCTGGAGTCCTGTAAGCGATGCAATCGCATTTGAGAATTGATCGCACTATACCGGGACGGCCTTGACAGGGCAATTACCCTGCTATCACCCAGGGTTACTGCATCGCTACAGAGTCTGAAACCTTTTGATGATCAAGAAAACTCGCGATCCGCGGTGCTGCCGCTGCCGGATCTTCCTGCATGAAACAATGCCCTCCCGCCACCGCCTGGCTGCTCACCTGCGGATTGAGCGCAGCCAGCCGCTGCACCGACGCCACTACAAACGGGTACGTCTGCTCACCATAGAGAATGCACGTAGGCGTGCTGATCCTGGCCAGATTCGACCACAACCGCTGCGGCGACGAACTGAAAATATCGACCTCACGCGCAGGCCGGCATTTGAGCACCACCCCCTCGCCGCAATCACCGATCGCATGCTCGACATAGGCCCGCAGCGCAGAGTCGTGCCAGCCTTTGAAAATCCCCCTGCCCTGCAACGCAGCGAAAGCCGCGTCGCGGTCAGGCCAGTGGCTGCGCCGGGTGGCCGCCTTGCGCGCCAGTCCATGACTGCGGTGCAGGCCAAACAGCCGGGCAGCGCCCATGGTGACGAGCATGCGCTGGCTGAAGATAACCGGGTCGAGCAGCACGGCGCGCTCGAACAACTGCGGATGATCAGCCACGATCAGCCCAGTCAACACGCCACCAAAGCTGTGCCCCAGCGCGTAGCGCGGCACCGCGCCGTACTCTCCGCGGCCGGCCTCGAATGCTTCCACCGCCAACTCAGCCGAGCGGTTCCAGCCGCGAAACACCCCACCGTGGTCACTGTCGCCATGCCCCTGCACATCGCTCAGCCACAGATCATAGTGCTCACCCAGGTGCATCAACAAAGGTTGATAAGCCAGGCTGCAAAAGCCGTTGCCATGCAGAAAGTGCAGCAACGGCTTGCCACTGGCTGGTGAGCGCCAGCCGCGCAAGGTGAAGCCTTCGGAGCAGTCGTGAGACCAGGGGATCAGTTGCATCGCTTGGCTGTACTCGCCGGTTCAGGAAAACGCCGATTGTACAAACAGCAGCGGGTAAAGCGATATCACCAGCAGCACGGCCATCAGGACATTGAACAGCATCAGCCAGCGCGGATTCTGCAGCAGGTTGCGCAAGGCACTGCCGAACATTACCCAGATCCCGACGCTAGGCAGGTTGACCAGGGCGAATACGGCGGCAATCACGATCACGTTGACCACGTAGCCTTGCGCTGGGGTGTAGGTGGTAATGGCGCCAACAGCCATGACCCAGGCTTTCGGGTTGACCCACTGAAACGCCGCAGCGCCGAGAAAGGTCATCGGTTTGGCCGTGCTTTTGCCGTTGGCGGAGATCGGCCCGGAGGTAGCGATCTTGTACGCCAGGTACAGCAGATAGGCAGCGCCGACATAGCGCAATACCGTGTACAGCACAGGCCAGGCCTTGAACACTTCACCCAGACCAAAGCCCACTCCCAGCACCATCAGCATGAAGCCGATACTGACCCCCAGCGCGTGGGGAATGGTCCGCAGCGCGCCGAAGTTGACCCCTGAGGCCAGCAACATGGTGTTGTTGGGCCCCGGAGTGATGGAGGATACGAAGGCGAACAGTACGAACGCCATCAGCAGGTCGAAGGAGGCAAACATGAGCAAGTGTCCCGAGCGGGTAGATGTTGTGCACCCACAGTAGCCCAGCGCCCTCGCCCGCCCACCTATACAGTTAGCCTCAAATAAGCAGATACACATTTTGTACTGCTGCGGGCCAGATCACGGTCGCCGCCACACTGCCGGCGCAATTTGCACCTGCCTGGGCAGCAAGCGGTTGTCGAAAAACAACTGTGCCGTGCGCTGCTGCGCGGCGATGATTTCGTCACTGACGGCAAGCACTGGCGACGCCGGACGATGGCTGAAACTGCGCCGCACGACCTCTTCGGGCATACCCATGAAGTCCGCCAATGTGCGGATACTGCCGGCCTCGTCACTGCGGGTCAGCGCCTCGGCCTGGCTTATCTGCTCAAGCAACTGGCCGACGAATTCGGGGTTGGCTTCGACATAGCCCCGCGCGCCGAGCATGAACGGGCCGATCAGGCCCAAACCCTGCCCGTCCGCCAGTACCCGCGCCTTGCCTTCGACGTCGATGGCCGAATAGAACGGGTCCCAGATCGCCCAGGCATCGACACTGCCGCGCTCGAACGCCGCGCGGGCATCGGCCGGGGCCAGGTACACCGGTTGCACGTCGCGGATACTCAAGCCGGCCTTGGCCAGGCTGCGCAACAGCAGGTTGTGCGCGCTGGAGCCTTTCTGCAGGGCGATGCGCTTGCCCTTGAGCTCGGCAACGCTGGCCAGCGTGCTGGCGTTGGGCACCAGGATCACTTCTGCTCGCGGTTTGGCCGGCTCGGCGCCGATGTAGAGCAGATCGGCACCGGCCGCCTGGGCGAAGATCGGTGGGATATCGCCGGTCGAGCCGATATCCAGGCTGCCGATGTTGAGCGCCTCCAGCATCTGCGGCCCGGCCGGAAACTCGATCCATTGCACCTTGGTATTGGCAAAGCGTTGCTCGAGCAAACCGTGCTGTTTGGCCAGCACCAGGCTGATCGAGCCCTTCTGGTAGCCGATGCGCAAACTGGCCGGATCTGCCGCTTGCACAGTCCCCGCGAGGGCCAACAGCAGTGCTGCGGCCAGGCGAACAATAGTCATGGCTTACTCCTTCCAGTCGGTCGAGGGTTTTTCCCAGAGGTTGATCCCGCCTTCCACGGCGAACTGGTCGATCTCGGCCAGCTCCTCGGCGCTGAACGCGAGGTTGTCCAGAGCCGCGACGTTCTCGATGATCTGCTCGGGCCGGCTGGCGCCGATCAGGGCCGAACTCACGCGTGGATCGCGCAGGGTCCAGGCCAGTGCCAGTTGCGCCAGGCTCTGGCCACGCCGGTGGGCGATCTCGTTGAGCGCCTGGGCGCGAGCGATATTGGCTTCGGACAAATGCTCGGCGCGCAGCGAGCTGCCGCCGGCACGGTTGACCCGCGCATCAGTCGGCACGCCCTGCAGATACTTGTCGGTGAGCAGCCCCTGGGCCAGCGCAGTGAACACGATGACCCCGGCGCCGACCTCTGCGGTGGTGTCGAGCAGGTCCTGTTCGATCCAGCGGTTGAACAGATTGTACGAGGGCTGATGGATCAGCAGCGGCACATTCAGCGCTTGCAGCAATGCTGCGATCTCTCGCGTTTTGCCCGCCGAATAGGACGAGATACCGATGTACAGCGCCTTGCCCTGGCGGACGATATCGGCCAGGGCAATCGCGGTTTCTTCCAGCGGCGTGTCGGCGTCGAAACGGTGCGAATAGAAGATATCGACGTAGTCCAGACCCAGCCGCGTCAGGCTCTGATCGAGGCTGGAGATCAGGTACTTACGCGAGCTGCCGCCCTGCCCGTAGGGCCCAGGCCACATGTCCCAGCCAGCCTTGCTGGAGATGATCAGCTCATCGCGATGGGCGCGCAGGTCTTCGCGCAGCAAGCGGCCAAAGTTGCTTTCGGCGCTGCCGTACGGCGGGCCGTAGTTGTTGGCCAGGTCGAAGTGATTGATGCCAGCATCGAACGCCGTGCGCAGCAGCGCGCGCTGGGTATCGATCGGCGTGGCATCGCCAAAGTTGTGCCACAGGCCCAGTGACAACGCCGGCAGGACCAGGCCACTGCGGCCGACGCGGCGGTACGGCATGCGCGCATAGCGCTCGGGGTGGGCTGTGTAGCTCATGGTTGACCTCGTTTGGCAAAGAAGGGATTGGCCGGCACTTGCAGGCCCAGATGCTCACGCAGGGTGCGGCCCTGGTATTCACGGCGGAACAGCCCACGGCGCTGCAGCTCGGGCACGACCCAGCGGGCGACGTCTTCCAGGCCCTGCGGCAAGTGCGGCACCAGCACGTTGAAACCGTCGGCGGCGGCGCCTTCGAACCAGGCCTGCAGCTCGTCGGCGATCTGCGTCGGCGTGCCGATCAGGCTGTAGTGGCCGCGGCCACCGGCGATGCGCTGGCCAAGCTGGGCCAGGGTCAGCTGTTCGCTGCCGGCCAGCTCGGTGAGCAACTGCTGGCGGCTGCGCTGGCCGTCCTCAGTCGGTGGCAGCTCCGGCAACGGGCCGTCCAGCGGGTAGCCGGACAGGTCGAAGTTACCGAGCATGCGCCCGAGCAAGGCCACGCCTACCCGTGGGTCGACCAGCGCCTGAAACTGCTCGGCCTTGTCCTGCGCCTCGGCCTCGCTCTGCCCCACCACGATGAACACGCCGGGCATGATCTTCAGCGCATCCGGCTCGCGCCCGTAGCGCGCCAAGCGGCCCTTGAGGTCGGCATAGAACGCTTGCGCCCGGGCCAGTGAAGGCTGCGCGGTAAACACCACTTCGGCAGTTTCGGCCGCCAGCTCGCGTCCGGCCTCGGACGAACCGGCCTGCACCAGCACCGGCCTGCCCTGGGGCGTGCGAGCGACATTGAGCGGGCCTTTGACGCGAAAGTGCTCGCCAACATGTTCAAGGGCACGCACGCCATCGGCGTGATGGAACACGCCACTGGCCTTGTCGCGGACAAACGCATCATCCGCCCAGCTGTCCCACAGCCCCTGCACCACCTGCTGAAACTCGCGAGCGCGGGCATAGCGTTCGCCATGCGGGATATGCGCGCTGCGGCCAAAATTGCCAGCCTCGGCGGCGGCATCCGAGGTCACCAGGTTCCAGCCGGCGCGGCCGGCGGACAAGTGATCGAGCGAGGCAAACTTGCGCGCCACATGGTACGGCTCGTTGTAGCTGGTGGTGGCCGTGGCGATCAGGCCGATGCGCTCGGTCACTGCGCTGAGTGCTGACAGCAATGTCAGTGGCTCGAAGTACACCGAGCGTGCGCTGTGGCTGGCTAGGGCATCACTCGGCGCGGCCACGCTGTCGGCGACGAACAGTGCGTCGAAGCAGGCCGCCTCGGCAGCCTGAGCTACGCGCCGGTAGATGGCGAAGTCCAGCGGATCAGCCGGCACGTCTGGATGACGCCAGGCGGCGACGTGGTGCCCGGTGGCCATGATGAAGGCGCCGAGGCTGAGTTGACGGGGTGCTGTACTCATCGGAGTTACTCGCTGATCGGTGCAAAGAGGCGGCCACAGGACGGGCCGCTCGGTTAGAAGTCCTTGCGCAGTTGCACGCCGAAGTAGCGGCCGTCATCGCGCGGCACCGAGCGATAGATGTAGTCGCCGCCGCTGGAGAGCATCTGTGCGTAAGACTTGTCGCCAAGGTTCTTGCCCAGCAGTGCGACCCGCCAGCCCTCGTTGTAATCGGCCAGGGCAACACTGGCGTTCCAGATGCCGTAGGCACCCTGTACGGTGTCGGGGTTCTGGTCGAGGCTGAACTGCACCGAGTCCTGCCAGCTGTAGTCACTGGCCAACTCGATATCCAGGCCGTTGTCCAGCGGGATCACATAGTCGGCGCGCAGGTAGGTCTTCCAGTCCGGGGTGAACGGCAGGCGGCCGCCGTCGATGTCGCAGCTGGCAGCCGCGCCCGCTGGGCAGTTGAAGTGGTCGACGCGAGCTTTGGTGTAGGCCGCTGCGGCAGACAGTTTCAGCTGCGAGGTGACCTGGAAGCTGGCATCCAGCTCGACGCCCTGGGTCTTGACCTTGCCGGCGTTGACCAGGCGGGTGACCACCTGGTTGGCCACGGTGTCGAAGAAGTTGGCCTGGTAGTCGTCGTAGTCGGTATGGAACAGCGCCAGGTTGGCCACCAGGCGGTTGTCCAGCGCAGTGCTCTTGAGGCCGATCTCGTAAGCGTCGGAGGTTTCTGGCTTGAGTGCACCGGTATCGCGCGGCTGCATGTTGAAGAACACGTTGTAGGCCGGCCCCTTGTAACCACGTGAATAGGTCACGTAGCCGGTCAGGTTGTCGTTGAAGTCATATTGCAGGCCAGTGCGGCCGCTCCAGCCGTCTTCATCGACCGAGCCCTGACTGGCAGTCGAGGGCTGGATGCCGGTCACCGAGGTCGGCGAGGTGGACACCCGACGGTGATCGTATTCGAGGTCATCGTGGGTCCAGCGCAGGCCGAAGATGGCCCGCAAATCATCGGTGAAGTTGAAGGTGTTTTCACCGAACAGGGCAACGCTGTCATTGGTCGTCGAATAGTCGGCGCGGCCACTGTTGGCTACGCCGCCGTTGACCGAAAGCCGCTGGTAGGTTTCCCGCGAGGTGCCATGCATGTAGAACGCGCCCAGTACGTACTCGTTGAACTGGCCCTTGGGCGAGGTCAGGCGAAACTCCTGGCTGTACTGGTCGTAGTCGACAGTGCCTTTGTCATGGGAGGCGGTCAGCGGCAACAGCGCACGGCGGTCACCGTCCTGATACTGGGTGTTGTCCCAACCGCGCCAGGCGCTGATCGAGGTCAGGGTGTAATCCCCCAGTTGCCAGTCAAGCTGGGCCGAGAAGCCCTGGTTTTCGTCCTCGACGTGGGTCTTGAAATCACTGCTGATGTCGCGGTTGTGTGCGCTCGGCCGGACCGCGCCCAGCTGGTTGCGAAAGGCCGTGCTGGCCTGGGTGACGACGCCACTGGGCAAGGTGTCCTCACCCTTCATGTAGTCGCCGATCAGGGTCAGGCGCAGCTCATCGCTGGGTTCGAATTCAAGCTTGCCGCGCAGGCCTTTGCGCTCATAGCCATTTACATCATGGCCGTTGGCGAGATTCTCCACGTTGCCGTCATAGTCGCCCCACAGCGTGCTCAACGAACCTTTGAGCTGCTCGTTCAAGCGGCCACCGAGGCCAAAGCGCAGGCGGTTTTCGTCGCCACCGCCAAAGTGCGAATAGTCGACATAGCCTTGGGTCTGCTCGGGGATAGTTTTGCTGACCACGTTGAGCACGCCGGCGGAGGCGTTTTTGCCGAACAGCGTGCCCTGCGGGCCGCGCAGCACTTCGATGCGTTCCAGATCAAGCAGATCGAGGGTGGATTGGCCTGGTCGGCCAAACACCACGCCGTCGACCACAGTAGCTACGGTCGGCTCGACGCCTGGTGAGGTCGAGATAGTGCCGACGCCACGAATGAACAGCGAGGTGTCCTTGTTCGACGCACCCGCACGGTAGTTGAGGGTCGGCACCTGCTGGACGATGCTGGCGACGCTGTTGCGGTTATCACGTTCGAGCTGCTCGCCCTGCACCACCGAGACCGCAACCGGCACTTCCTGCAGGCTCGCCTCGCGGCGTGTAGCGGTCACGGTGACGGCGCTCAGCGCAGTGGCCTGCGGGTTCTGCTGGTCGTTATCAGCAGCCTGTGCCGACTGACCGATGGCCGCCAGCAACACGGCTGTGGCGAGAGGCGAACGTACGGGGAAACGGCTGGCGCGCGCAACGGTGCCTCGGATCTGATGTGTGTGCATGATGCTTACTGCCCTGAAAGACCAGACTGAATTGAAGTGCTGTCGATGTCTGGTCTCGCTCGTGCGAGTGGCAGTCGGTGGCCAACAGCAGCGCTGTGTTAGCGCTAACATGGACCGAGTATCCAAGCCCGCCGCTTAGCAGGTCAAATACTTAAAAAAACTTTTGTTATTCCATAAAGCTATTTGCGTAGCATGCCTGGGTTAGCGCTAACATCGGCGCTCATTCATTCGAGATGCCCCTGTGAGCCAGCTCAAGGACACCCCTCGTAAGCGCCGCGGCGCGGGCCGCGTCACCCTCGCCCAAGTGGCGCGCGAGGCCGGCGTGTCATCGATCAGCGTGTCTCGCTACTTCAATCAACCCGAGCAGGTTTCGCCGCCCCTGCGTGAGCGCATCAAAGCCGTGGTCGAAGCCTTGGGCTATGTGCCCAATCTGGTGGCCGGCGGGCTGGCTTCGGCACGCGGGCGTATCGTCAGTATGGTCATCCCAAACATCTCCGGGCCGATCTTTGCCCAGACCATCCAGGCCTTCAGCGACACCCTGAGCAAGCACGGTTATCAGTTGCTGCTGGCGTCGAGCTATTTCAGCGAAGAACAGGAAGAAAGCGCAGTGCGCGCGTTTCTCGGTTGGTCGCCGGCAGCACTGGTGGTCACCAGCCAGTTTCACAGCCCGGCCACCGAGAAGATGCTGGCAGAGGCCGATGTACCGGTCGTGGAAATCTGGGACTACTGCCCCGAGCGGGAGCCATTGCAGGTAGGTTTTCTGCACTTCGAGGTCGGCGTGCAGGCCTGCCGCTATCTGCTCGACAAGGGCCACCGGCGCATCGCCTTCGTGCAGAACAGCGCGGCCGGCGACTTCAGTGCGCTGCAACGGCGCGATGGTTATGCGCAAACCTTGCGCGATGCCGGGCTGGAGCCGTGGTTCTTCGTGCCGACGGCGGACAGCGCTCCGTTCGAGGCGGGCAAGCAGGCGATGCAGGCCTTGATCCGCCGCGAGCCGCGCCCGGATGCGATCATCTTTGCCAACGACAACTTGGCCGCCGGCGCCGTGCTCGCCGGCCAGCGCGCCGGCCTGAAGCTGCCCGAAGAGATGGCCATCATGGGCTTTGGTGACTACGCCTTCGCTGACATGCTGCTGCCAAGCCTGACCACCCTGCGCCCGCCCTCGCGGGAGATCGGCGAGATCGCCGCGCTGCGCGTGCTGCAGCACCTGGGAGCAATCGCCGTGGATGGCGATGTGCCGCGGCTGAACCTGTTGCACTGCGAGCTGATCGCGCGCGAAAGTGCCTGACATCCCGCATAAAGCACTCGCAATCAGCCCTGCCAACGGGCAACCTTGTGCTCCCTGCAAACGGATCGACCTAGCAATGGCTAAATGGCTGGAAGGCGGCGGATTGATGGCCGAACGCATCCGCGCCCACGATTGGGCGCAAACTGCGCTCGGGCCTATGGAAAGCTGGCCCGACGTGCTCAAGACCACCCTGTCGCTGTGCCTTAACTCACGGTTCGCTCAGGCCGTGCTATGGGGCGAGCAGATGCTCACTCTGCACAACGATGCCTTCAGCGATATCTTGGGCGGCAAGCCACTGGCCTTGGGCATTCCTTTCAGCGAAGTCTGGCAGGAGGCGTGGAGCGACATCGGAGTACTTGCCGAGCGCGCCCTTGCCGGCGAAGCGGTGTTCATCGATAACTTTCCACTGCTGATTGATCGCCAGCGCGGTACCGAACGCGCTTACTTCACGTTCTGCTACAGCCCGATCCGCGACCACAATGGCGAATTGGTCGGCATGCTCGATACGGTCACTGAGACCACCGCGACAGTGATCGCCAATCAGCGCCTGAATTTCCTCGACGGTCTGAGCCGTACCCTGGCCGACGCCACCGAGCCTGACCTGATCATGGCCACCACCACCCGTCTACTGGTCGGACATCTCGGCCTGTCCAGCTGTGCCTACGCCGTCATGGACGCAGATCAGGACGGTTTCACCATTTGCGGCGATGCCGTCGCGACCGGCTCACCACGGTTGGTGGGCCACTATCGGCTGGCCGATTTCGGCAGCCTGGCGGTCAGCCAGCTGCGCGCCGGTCGGGCGCTGGTGATCGACGACAACCTCAGCCAACTGCTGCCACATGAGGCCGCGACGTTCCAGGCCATTGGCATCACTGCGACCATCTGCATGCCGCTGATCAAGGACGGTCGGCTGACCGCACTGATGGCCATCCATGACCGCCAACCGCGCCACTGGACGGCTTACGAGCAGGGGCTCATCAGCGAAGTCACCGAGCGCTGCTGGGCGCATATCCAGCGGGTCCAGGCCGTTGCCGAGGTGCGCGCCAGCGCCGCCGCCCTCGAAGCACTCAATGTCAGCCTGGAACAGCGTGTCGAAGAGCGCACCGAGCAATTGCTGCAAACCGAAGCAGTCCTGCGCCAGTCGCAAAAGCTCGAAGCGATCGGCCAGCTGACCGGAGGCGTGGCGCACGATTTCAATAATCTACTGACCATCATTCGCTCGTCGCTGCACTTCCTGCAACGTCCCGACCTGGAAGACAGCCGCCGCCAGCGCTATCTGCAAACCATGATCGAGACGGTTGAGCGTGGCTCGAAACTGACCGGCCAGCTGCTCGCCTTTGCCCGGCGCCAAGCGCTCAGCCCGCAGATATTCGAGGTTAGCCAACGCCTGCAAGCCATGGCCGACATGCTCGATACCGCCACTGGTGCGCGGGTCAAGGTGGTATTGGAACTGCCCCAGACGCCGTGTTTTGTCCATGCGGACCCAGGCCAGCTGGAAACCGCAGTGCTTAACCTGATGATCAATGGCCGCGACGCGTTGAATGGAGTAGGCACGCTGGTACTGCAACTGGTTGCCAACCAGCGCATGCCCGCGCAACCGGGTGATCATCTGCAGGCGGGGGCGTTTGCCGCGATTTCGGTGATCGACAATGGCACGGGTATTGCGCCAGAGCTGCTGGAGCGGATTTTTGACCCCTTCTTCACCACCAAGCCGGCCGGTGAAGGCACCGGCCTGGGCTTGTCGCAGGTATTTGGCTTCGCCAAGCAGTCAGGCGGCGATGTGCAGGTAATCAGCCAGCCTGGCCAGGGCACCACGTTTACCCTGTACTTGCCTCAGGAGGCTCCGTCAGTGGGCGGTTGAGCGCGAGCAACTGGGCCAGACTCTCAGCCAGTTCGGCCCGGCGAAACGGCTTGCGCAGAACAGCAAAACCATTGAGTTCACGCGGGGTCAGGTTGGCATAACCGGTAATGATCAGCACCGGCAATTGCGGTTGCTGCTGGCGCAGTTGCTGAGCGAACCTGGCGCCGGTCTCATCGACCATGATCTGGTCAGTCACCAGCACATCCATCGCCAGCCCCTCTGCCAGCATTCGCCGCGCCTGCGCGGGGCTGGCGGCTTCGGTTACCCGATAGCCAAGGTCACGCAATTGCAGGGCCGTTGCGTTGCGCACGATGTCCTCATCGTCAACCAGCAAGACCTGCATTTGCCCTGGTGCCATGATGGCGTCGCCAACTTCGGCAAGCGGCTCACAGACCTGGCCGCGACTGACTGGCAGCCACAATGTCGCCCGAGTGCCCTGCCCCGGCTGCGAATCGATGGCAAAGCCACCGCCTGACTGAGCTGCCAGGCCCTGCACCATGGGCAGGCCAAGGCCGGAGCCTTTGCCGACCTGTTTGGTTGAATAGAACGGCTCAAAGCAACGCTCCAGCACTTCTTCACTCATGCCGCAGCCGCTGTCACGTACCTGCAGCCAGACCTGGCGGCCGTGCACGCTTTCCGGCCAATCCGGGTCATCTTCACCAACCCCGGCGGCCAGATACACACGCCCGCCATTGGCCATGGCGTCGCGTGCGTTGACCACCAGATTGAGCAAAGCAAGCTCAAGCTGATGGGGATCGACCAGCACATTGGGCAACTGTGGATCGATCTGCACCACGACCTCAATGGTCGGCCCCAGCGAGCGCGCCATCAACTCGTGCATGTCATTGACCAGTGTTGCCAGGCACACGGCTTGCGGCTTGAGTGTCTGCCGGCGAGCAAAGCTGAGCAGGCGCCCGACCAGAATTCGCGCACGTTCAGCGGCCTGCAGCGCACCATCGATCAAGCGCACTGAACGCTGAGCATCCTCTGGCCGTCGACGGATCAGCTCCAGGGAGGCAATGATCGGGGTGAGCATGTTGTTGAAATCGTGGGCGATACCGCCGGTGAGCTGGCCAATCATCTCCATCTTGCCAGTTTCATGCAGCTGCCGATTGGCTTCCTCGCGTTCGGCCAGCATTGCCGACACACGCTCTTCGAGGGACTCATTAAGCGCCAGCAGCTCGGCAAAAGTTGCCTCAAGGTGCGCACTGCTGGCGCGCAACGCCCGCTCGGAGCGGGCGTGGGTGATTGCCTGCCAGACCCGCTTGGCGGTGTCTTCGAGCAGCAGGCACTGGTCCTCGTCGACAAAATGCGGCGCGGCAAACTCGACGCCGAGGATGGCATCAATGCTGCTGCCGCGCAGTACCGGCACATACACGCTGGCGGCATCTGCACCCTGCACGACGAACCCGCGACCGAGCTGTTCGGTCAGTCGCACTGGACTCTCACCGCAGGTCAGATCACCAACCCTGGAAATCGCACCATTTACCCAATCGCGGGCGATGCGCATCTGCTGATCATCTCCTTGCGATTCGGCTAGAAAAACCCGCACGGCGCCCAGTTGCTGGCCTACGCGTTCGATGGCATAGGCTTCGATCTGTTCCGGCTCGGTCAATTCCGGAAGCGCCTGACCCAGTTCGAGGAGAAAGCTCTGCCGCCGTTCGAACTGCACCTTTTGCGTGGTTTCAGAGACGACGCACAATACACCGCCAACGCTGCCGTCGATTTCGCGAACGGCAGAGTAGGACACGTCGAAATAAGCCGTCTCGCCGTGGGCGCTACGCTCCAGGTAAAACGGTCGGTCCTTGGCTGAAAAAGTTTGCCCAGTGTTGCGCACGCCGCTCAGCAGCGGTTCTAGGTCATCCCACAGCTCGGTCCAGTTTTCCTGTGCAGGTCGCCCTAGCGCGCGCGGGTGCTTGTTGCCAATTGTGGTCGAGTAAGCATCGTTATACAGCGCCACGTATTCAGGACCCCAGAACAGCACGATCTGCGCTTGAGCCGGCAAAATGGTTGCCATCAGCGTCTTCAGACTGAGCGACCACTGTTGCGGCGCACCCAGCGGAGAGCCTGACCAGTCCATGGTCTGGATCTGGCTGCCAATGCTGCCACCCCCCAGCAGAAAAGGCAGTTTTGCCTGGTCTGGGTGATTATTCTGACCTGACTTCATCTTGTGCTGACCGTCAATTGCCCCATACGTGGTGTCCTCTATCTGCTGAATAGGAAATCAAACCGGCGCAGACGTTCCGTGGCATTTTGTACCAGGTCGGACAAACGGCCGTCAGTAGCGATCACCAGGCTGGTGCAGGGCGTCACAGCGCGCCCCATTGCCTTGCACAGACTCTCCACGCATGGCCCTTTACCCGCGTGCCTGCGGGCATTTGCCAGGCCGGCACGAAGCTTGCTCTCCAAGACCTTTCAGGCCGAGTTCAGCCTTAGGTTTTTTAACGTTCATGAGTACATATTTACTAATTTCTCGTTCGCCAACCAGTCGCCATCATCCCTCCAACAAGAACACGTCGCCCATTGCCGGCGCGTACCCGGGGATCTCCCGACGCCCCTCCTTGCCTTGGAGTCAGTCATGACCAGTGCA
>Ga0213829_1000167_pt1 | contig 82980 bp, 86 predicted proteins | sample MC6MC0896MG_FD_180665 | JGI IMG/M metagenome (GOLD analysis project Ga0213829, IMG submission 180665) | Enriched soil aggregate microbial communities from Iowa State University, Ames, United States - MC6-MC0896-MG | ecosystem: Environmental > Terrestrial > Soil > Unclassified | place: USA: Iowa... | reverse complement strand
GCCTGATGATCAAGACCACTGCAGAAGGGGTCGAGACGCCCGAACAGATGGAACTGCTGCGCGCCGAGGGTTGCTCGCACTTCCAGGGATTCTTGTATGGACGGCCGGTGCCGGCCAGCGAGCGCTTGATTACAGTGAGCCAAATCGACGGCGCCCGGCCCGCTGCAACCAAGTTGTGACAGCTGTCTTTTAGCTGTGAGTCAGGCCTGCGTTGAGTCTGCAGGCCCGATCATCTGCACGACCTTGTCGCGCAACTGGTCGATACTGAACGGCTTGCCGATCGAGTGCATGCCTTCCGGCACGCTCAAGCTGTCGGCATAGCCACTGGCAAACAGCACGGGTAGCAGCGGGCGAATTTCCCGTGCTTTACCCGCCAGATCCTGACCGCTCATATCTGGCAAGCCGACGTCGGTCATCAGCAGGTCCAAGGGCGTTGCAGGGTCATTGAGGATAGCCAGGGCACTGGTGGCGTCTGCTGCTTCGATCACCTTATAGCCAAGATCCTCGAGCACTTCGACCATCAGCATACGTACGATGCCGTCGTCTTCGACTACTAGAAGGGGGTGCATGTCGGGGTCCTGTACCAGATAAGTGTCTCTACTCTGTGCCCGGATCAGGCCCAGAAGTTCCCAATATAACGTTCACTGCAATCAGATGGAACGATTGGCGCACCCCGTTCTCAAATACTGGCTAAATGCCCCTGCCATAAATGGCAAAGCTGGTTAGACTTCGCTGTCAGACCCGCCAGTGGGACACTGCAGCAGCATCTTGCAGATGCCGGCACCCTCGGTATTCAACGGTTAATTCGCTCGGGCGTTATCAGATGATTCAAGCAGCTTCTATGGACCAGCAGAGCTTTCGCAAACTGTTAAGCCGCAACGTCGGCTTGCCACTTGGCGTGGGCCTGCTTGGCGCCGTGGCGTTTGTCGCGGTAATCAGCTACCTGCTCTCGGCCATGCAATGGGTCGAACACACCGACCGCGTGATTGGCAATGCCAACGAAACGCTGAAACTTTCGATCGACATGGAAACCGGCATGCGCGGGTTTCTGATCACCGGTGACGAGCGGTTCCTGGACCCTTACGAGGTGGCCAAGCCGCGTATATTCGCAAGCCTGGACAGCTTGCGCGAGCTGGTGGCAGACAACCCGGCGCAGGTCGACCGGATTGATCGGCTGAGCGCGCTGCAGCATGCCTGGAACGATTTTGGCCAGGAGATGATCACCCTGCGCCGGACTCAGGGCGGATTCCAGCAGGCGATCACCAACGGCCGCGGCAAGCGTATCACCGACGAGGTGCGCAAAGAGTTCGACGACTTCATCGGCAACGAACAGCAACTGCGCCAGGTCCGTAACCAGACCGTAAATACGGTTACCGTCACCGCGATTACCACCTTCGTACTGTTTATCGTCGCGCTCAGCGGCCTGCTGGCGTATCTGGGACGCCGCGATTTGCTGGCGTTGTCGGACAGCTACGTAGGTAACATGCAGGCGCAGCAGCGCGCCAATGAACGCCTTGAACACAATGCCTGGCTGCGTAATGGCCAGACCCAGCTGGCCGAGCAAGTGCTGGGGCAGTTGACCCTGCCGATGCTGGGCGACAACATCCTGCAGTTTTTTGCGACGTACCTGGGCAGTGTGGTTGGCGCGTTGTATGTGCGTAACGAGCACGGCAGCCTGGTCCGTGTCGCCAGTTACGGCCTGAGCGCCGAGGAGCAACTGCGTACGCAGGCGCTGGGCGTCGACGAGGGCTTGGTGTCGGAAGCGGTGCGCCAGTCGCGCGTGGTGCGCCTGGATCAGCTGCCGGAAGATTACTTCCGCCTCAGCTCGGGTCTGGGCAGCGGCTTGCCGCGCAGCGCACTGTTGATGCCGACTCGCGACAATGGCCAGATCAATGGCGTCGTCGAACTTGGCTTCCTGCGCCCGCTGAGCGAGCGTGACCAGGAGATCGTCGAGCGCGTTGCCGAAAACCTCGGCATGTCGATCGAGAGCGCCCGCTACCGTCAGCGCCTGCAAGAGGTGCTGGCCGAAACCCAGCAGCTCAACGAAGAACTGCAGGTGCAACAGGAAGAGCTCAAGACTGCCAACGAGGAGCTGGAAGAACAGTCCCGCGTGCTGAAGGAATCGCAAGCGCACCTTGAGACGCAGCAGGCCGAGCTTGAGCAGACCAACGAGAGCTTGTCCGAGCGCACCGAGGCACTCGATCGCAAGAACAGCGAGCTCAATGAAGCCCAGCAAGAGCTGCAGGCCCGCGCCGAAGACTTGCAGCGCTCGAGCAAGTACAAATCAGAATTCCTCGCCAACATGTCCCACGAGCTGCGCACGCCGCTGAACAGCTCGCTGATCCTGGCCAAGCTGCTCGCCGAAAACGACGAGGGTAACCTCACCGCCGAACAGGTCAAGTTCGCCGATTCGATCTATTCGGCTGGCAACGATCTGCTCAACCTGATCAATGACATTCTCGACATCGCCAAGGTCGAGGCGGGCAAGCTTGAAGTGCGCCCCGAGACGACCCAGGTCGAGCGCCTGGTCGAAGGCCTGCGCAGCATGTTCGTGCCGCTGGCCAAAGACAAAGGCCTGGACTTCCAGGTCGTGCTCGAACACCCGCTGCCGGCGACGCTGTTCACCGACCGCCAGCGCCTGGAGCAGATCCTCAAGAATCTGCTTTCAAATGCGATCAAGTTCACCGAGCGTGGTCAGGTCAGCATGACCATCAGCAAGCAGGCCGGCGTCGGCCTGGTGTTTGCCGTGCGCGACAGTGGTATCGGCATTGCGCCGGATCAACAGCAGGCGATTTTCGGCGCCTTCCATCAGGTCGACGGCACCAGCAATCGCCGTTACGGTGGCACCGGGCTGGGCCTGTCGATTTCGCGCGACCTGGCCCATCTGCTCGGTGGCCAGATCAGCCTCGACAGCAGCCCCGGCCAAGGCAGCGTGTTCAGCCTGATCATGCCCGAGCGCTATGAGTCGGATGAGCCGGTCGAGGTGCAGACCCTGCGCCCAGCTGTCGATCAGTTGCCGGCTGCGCCGCAGGTGCCAGCAGCAGTACCGCTGCCGCGCCACGCGTTTGCCGATGACCGCGAGCTGGCGCCGTTCAGCAAGCGCTGCATTCTGGTGATCGAGGACGAGCCGAACTTCGCCCGTATTCTCTTCGACCTGGCCCATGAGCTGGGTTACAACTGCCTGGCCGCGCAGAGCGCCGACGAGGGCTTCCGGCTGGCGGCGCAGTACCTGCCGGATGCGGTCCTGCTCGATATGCGCCTGCCTGACCATTCCGGCCTGACCGTGCTGCAGAGGCTCAAGGAGCAGGCCAGCACGCGCCATATTCCTGTGCATATCATCTCGGTAGAAGACCGTGTCGAAGCGGCCATGCACATGGGTGCGGTCGGCTACGCGGTCAAGCCGACCAGTCGCGAAGAGCTCAAAGAGGTGTTCGGCCTGCTCGAAGCCAAGCTGACCCAGAAGCTCAAACGCATCCTGCTGGTTGAAGACGACGACCTGCAGCGCGAGAGCATTGCCCGCCTGATCGGGGACGACGACATCGAAATCACGGCGGTGGCGTTGGCTCAGGATGCACTCGAGCTGCTGCGCGAGAACATCTATGACTGTATGATCATCGACCTCAAGCTGCCCGACATGCTCGGCAACGAGCTGCTCAAGCGAATGACGGCTGAAGATATTCGCGCGTTCCCGCCGGTCATCGTCTATACCGGGCGCAACCTCACCCGCGAAGAAGAAACCGAGCTGCTCAAGTACTCGCGCTCGATCATCATCAAGGGCGCGCGCTCGCCGGAGCGTCTGCTCGATGAAGTGACGTTGTTCCTGCACAAGGTCGAGGCGCAGTTGTCCAACGAGCGTCAGCGCATGCTGAAGACGGCGCGCAGCCGTGACAAAGTGTTCGAGGGCCGCAAGATCCTTCTGGTCGATGACGACGTGCGCAACATCTTCGCCCTGACCAGCGCCCTGGAACACAAGGGCGCCATCGTCGAGATCGGCCGCAACGGACGCGAAGCGCTGGAGCAGCTGGAGCTTCACGACGACATCGACCTGGTGCTGATGGACGTGATGATGCCGGAAATGGACGGCTACGAGGCTACTCGCTTGATTCGCCAGCAAGCGCGCTGGCGCAAACTGCCGATCATTGCCGTGACCGCCAAGGCGATGAAAGACGACCAGCAGCGCTGTCTGCAGGCTGGGGCCAATGATTATCTGGCCAAACCGATTGATCTGGACCGGCTGTTCTCACTGATCCGCGTCTGGCTGCCGCAACTGGAGCGAATTTGACTAGCGAGCGCAACACCGACATCGAGATCCGATTGCTGATCGAGGCGATCTATCTCAAGTACAGCTACGACTTCCGCGATTACTCCGGGGCGTCGATCAAGCGCCGCATCCTGCATGCGCTGCGTCAGTTCGACTGCCGTACGGTGTCGGCGCTGCAGGAGCGGGTGCTGCATGACCCGGGCATGTTCATGCAGTTGCTGCAGTACCTGACGATCCCGGTCAGCGAGATGTTTCGCGACCCTGGGCATTTTCTTGCACTGCGCGAAGAAGTCGTGCCGTTGTTGCGCACCTGGCCGTCGCTGAAGATCTGGATCGCTGGTTGCAGCACCGGTGAAGAGGTGTACTCGATGGCCATCCTCCTGCGCGAGGAAGGCCTGCTCGAGCGCACCATCATCTACGCCACCGATATCAACCCGAATTCGCTGGAGAAAGCCAAGCAGGGCATCTATTCGATGCAGAACATGCAGGGCTATGAAGAAAACTACCGCAAGGCCGGTGGCCGCCGGGACTTCAGCGAGTACTACACCAGCGCCTACGGCAACGCGATCATGGACAGCAGCCTGCGAGACAACGTGACCTTTGCCGACCACAGCCTGGCCACCGACAGTGTGTTCTCGGAAACCCAGTTGGTGTCGTGCCGCAACGTGCTGATCTACTTCAACAAGAGTTTGCAGGACCGCGCCTTTGGGCTGTTCCACGAGTCGCTGTGCCACCGCGGCTTTCTGGTGTTGGGCAGCAAGGAGTCGGTGGATTTTTCTGCTTACAGCGAGCAGTTCGAGCCCTTGGTCAAACCTGAACGGATCTTCCGTAAATCATGACGGGCGTCGATGCGGTAGTGATCGGCGCTTCGGCGGGTGGCGTCGCAGCCCTGTTCACCGTACTCGGCAGCCTGCCGCAGGGCTTCGCCGTGCCGGTGCTGTGCGTGCTGCACCTGCCGGATGACCGCCACAGCCAGCTTGCCGAAGTGTTGCAGCGCAAGGTGCAGCGACCCGTGCGGGAGGCGCGTGACAAGGCGTTGATCGAGCCTGGGCTTATCTACGTGGCCGGGCCGGCCTATCATTTGTCGGTCGAGCAGGATTTCAGCCTGTCGCTGAGCCAGGAAGAGCCGGTGCATTTCTCTCGCCCGGCGATTGATTTTCTGTTTATCTCGGCAGCCGATGCCTATCGCCAGCGGCTGCTTGGTGTGCTCCTGACCGGTGCCAATGAAGACGGCGCGCGCGGGCTCGCCTACATCAAACAATGCGGAGGCCGGACAGTGGTCCAGGACCCGCAGGACGCACAAGTCGCGCTGATGCCGGAGGCCGCCTTGGCCCTGCACAGCCCTGACTACATCCTTACTCTGAGCGGCATCGGGCAATTGCTCGGCAGCCTGGAAACCAGCGCATGTTAAGCCAGATTACCGCCAAACTGCTGATCGTCGACGATCTGCCAGAGAACCTGCTGGCCCTCGCCGCGCTGATCCATGGCGAAGACCGCGAAGTGCACCAGGCGCAGTCTGCCGAAGACGCGTTGGGGCTGTTGCTTGAACACGAATTTGCCTTGGCCATTCTGGACGTGCAGATGCCCGGCATGAACGGCTTCGAGCTGGCGGAGTTGATGCGCGGCACGGAAAAAACCAAGCACATCCCGATCGTCTTCGTCAGCGCCGCCGGGCGCGAGATGAACTACGCGTTCAAGGGCTACGAAAGTGGCGCAGTCGACTTTTTGCACAAACCCCTCGACACCATGGCGGTGAAGAGCAAGGTGTCGGTGTTTGTCGATCTGTACCGCCAGCGCAAGGTGCTCGACCGCCAGCTGCAGGACCTGGAGCGCAGCCGTCAGGAGCAGGAAGTGTTGCTCGGTCAGTTACAGGTGGCGCGGGGCGAGCTGGAGCGCGCGGTGCGCATGCGCGACGACTTCATGTCGATCGTGTCCCATGAAGTGCGCACGCCGCTGAACGGGCTGATTCTGGAAACCCAGCTGCGCAAGATGCACCTGTCGCGAGGCAACCTGGCTGCATTCAGCGAAGACAAGCTACAGGCCATGGTCGAGCGCGACGAGCGGCAGATCAACAGCCTGATCAGGCTGATCGAGGACATGCTCGACGTATCGCGCATCCGCACCGGTAAATTGTCGCTGCGGCCGCGCCAGTTCGACCTGGCGCAGCTGGTCAGCGGCCTGGTGGAGAACTTCGAAGCGCAGGCGCTGGCCTCCAACACCCACATCGAGCTGCAATGCTGCGATACAGTTGAAGGTGAGTGGGATGAGTTTCGGATTGAACAAGTGGTAGCCAACCTGTTGTCCAATGCATTGCGTTACGGTCAACGGCAACCGGTGCAGGTACGGGTGTTCGAGCAGGCCGGGATGGCCTGGGTGCAGGTGCAGGACCACGGTATCGGCGTCAGCGCCGCCAACCAGCAGCGGATCTTCCAGCAGTTCGAGCGTGTTGCAGCAGAGCAGGCCATCGGAGGCCTGGGCTTGGGTCTGTATATCTCCGAGCAGATTGTCAGGGCCCATGGTGGGCAGATCCAGATCGACAGCGAGGTAGGCCAAGGCGCGACATTCAGCGTGCTGCTGCCACTGACGGCGCTGTCACAACAAACCGACCAGGCGCAGGCAACCTCTGCTTAAGCCCGGGGTCAGATGGCCAACTTGCTGAATTCCAAGGCGTTGTCATGAGCGAAGATGCACAAGATGTTGTACTGGTAGTCGAGGATGAACCGGCCATTCGGATGATCTTGCGCGACTATCTTTCAGGTGAGGGCTACCACGTGCTGGTTGCCGAAGACGGCCAGCAGGCGTTCGAGATTCTCGCGCGCAAGCCTCACCTGGACCTGATCGTCACCGATTACCGGTTGCCGGGTGGGATCTCCGGGGTACAGATCGCCGAGCCAGCGGTCAAGCTGCGGCCTGATCTGAAGGTGATTTTCATCAGCGGCTATCCAGCCGAGATCCTCGAATCCGGCAGCCCGATTGCGCGCAAGGCGCCGATCCTGGCCAAGCCGTTCGACCTGGATACGCTGCGTGACAAGATCCAGGATCTGTTGCAATGACAGGTTGCTGGCTGATCTGAGCACGGGTATCGATTTGCCCGCTCTCGGATCAGCGACGGCGGTGGTTGCGGCTCGGTGACAACGGCTATGCTAGGCACATGACAGCCAGCCAGCCGATACGTCAACCTTGCCCGCCCGGTGCCTGCGACTGCGGGCGCGATGACTTGCAAGCCGCATCGCCTGCAGCGCAGCGTATCCTGCGCCTGACCCGCCACGAAGAAAAACGTCTGCTCGAACGCCTGGAAAACCTCAAGGGCCTTGAAGATCTGCACCGCTTGCAGCAGCTGATGCATGATCAGCTTGGCATCCGCGTGCACATTGCTCCCAGTTTCAACGAAGTGCGCACCATGCGCGGTATCCTCATCGAACTGGCCGAGCAGCCCGGTCTGTGCCGCAAGACCCGCCAGGCCATCCCCGCAGCCATCCGCCGGGGGCTGGAGCGCAACCCGGAAGTTGCTTTCCGCCTGCTCGATGCGCACGACCTGTTGCGCGACGCCTGAGTCAGCGCATCGCCGCCAGTTTGATCCCGAAGCCAATCAGGCAAGCACCCGCCAGGCGCTCGAGCACATTCGACAGTTTGGGGCTGGCGCGCATGCGTTCGGCCAGGTGATGGGTCAGCAGCACGGCCACCAGCCCGTAAAGCAATGTCAGCGCGGCGATGGTTACCGCCATGAAGGCGAAAGTGACCATGCCCTGGTGCCGAACCGGGTCGATGAACAGCGGAAAGAACGCCATGTAGAACATGATCGCCTTGGGGTTGAGCAGGGTGATCATCATCGTCTGGCGCAGGTAATGGCCGCTGTCCATGCGGCTGACGCGCGGTGCGCCGCCGGCCTTGCTGAGCAGCATGCGCAGTCCCAGATAGGCGAGATAGGCCGCGCCGGCCCACTGCACCACATGGAACGCCGCAGGGTAGGCCGCCAGCAGCGTGGCAACCCCAGCCACCGCCAGCCACATCAATACCTGATCGCCGAGAATCACCCCGCACGTGGCAGCCAGGCCACCTTTGATGCCCGCCTTGCCGGTAGCGGTGATCAGCGCGAAGTTGCCAGGACCGGGGATGGCCAGCAGGATCAGAAAGGCGATGACGAAGGCGCCGTAGTCGGTCACACCGAGCATTGTTGTTCTCCTTGAGCGCTGGGCAGATGTAACTGGATGTATGACAGCATTGGCGGCGCTTGCAAAGACGACAGGTGACTAATTTTGCCCGGGGCTTTTACGTTCTCTTGAAGTCAGTGCCGTTGAGACGGCCGCAACCATCGCCCCGCGCCGAACGTGCTGGGGCGGGCAACTTCCAAGGAGACAGGCAATGACTTCCGTTTTCGACCGTGACGATATCGTTTTTCAGGTGGTGCTCAACCATGAGGAGCAGTACTCGATCTGGCCTGAATACAAAGCGATCCCGGCGGGCTGGCGCGCAGCGGGCAAAAGCGGCCTGAAGCAGGAATGCCTGGCCTACATCGACGAGGTCTGGACCGACATGCGACCGCTGAGCCTGCGCCAGAAGATGGCAGCAGCGGCGGCGCAGTGAGCGTCTGCCGGTGAGCGTAGTCAACCTGTTGTGCCTTCCCTACTCAGGCGCCAGTGCAATGGTCTATAGCCGCTGGCGGCGCAAGCTGCCTGCCTGGCTGCAGGTGCGTCCAGTGGAGTTGCCAGGTCGCGGTGCGCGCATGGGCGAGGCGTTGCACACCGACCTGCTGGGCCTGGCCAGGCAACTGGCCGCTGAGCAACGGTTGGCAGCCAACGCGCCTTACGCGCTGCTTGGGCATAGCCTTGGCGCACTGCTGGCGTTTGAGTTGGCCCACGAGCTGCAGGCGCTGGGTTGCCCGCCGCCGTTGGCGTTGTTTGCCTGCGGTACCGCCGCGCCCACTCGGCGCGAGGACTACGACGGCAACCGCTGGCGCGAGCCACGCAGCGACGTCGAGTTGATCGCTGAGCTGCGCAGTCTGCAAGGTACGCCTGAGGAGGTGTTGAACAATCAGGAACTGATGAGCCTGACCTTGCCAATCCTGCGCGCTGACTTTCTCCTGTGTGGCCGCTATGCCTATCGCCAGCGGCCATTACTGCGCTGCCCGTTGCGGGTGCTCGGTGGCGAGACGGATCGAGCCAGCCCCGATCAGTTGCAGGCCTGGAGCCGAGAAACGCTTGGGGAGTTTTCTCTGCAGCACTTCCCGGGTGGGCACTTCTTCATTCATGAGCACGAAGACCGCGTGCTGAGCGTGCTGACCGAGGTCCTCGAGCCGCTGCGCCTGACTGCCTGATTGACGTCTTCCCTTGCTTGCGAGAGGCTTGAGTTTTCCTCTGCAAGGGATGGGCAATGTTGATTGATCCGCTCAAGGCCACGCTGCTGGTCGTCGATATCCAGGAAAAACTGATTGGCGCCATGAGCGACCCGGCCGGTACCCGGGCGCGAGCGCGCTGGTTGCTCGCGGCAACTGCCGAGCTGCAGCTGCCAACGATAATCTCCGAACAATACCCGCAAGGCCTCGGGTCAACCCTGACCGAGCTCACAACGGCGGCTCCGGCCGCGCAGGTGGTCAGCAAGCAGCACTTTTCCTGCGTGGCCGCGCAGTGTCTGCCGGCCAGTTTGCTCGAGCGCGAGCAGGTGATCGTGTGCGGCATGGAGACCCACGTGTGCGTACTGCAAACCGTGCTTGGCCTGCTCGGTTTGGGCAAGCAGGTCTTTGTCGTCGAGGATGCCTGCGACAGCCGTACCGTGGCGAATAAAGCTGCAGCGCTGGCGCGCATGCGTGCTGCCGGTGCGCAGATCGTCACCCGCGAGATGGTCGTGTTCGAGCTAATGGGCAGCGCTGCCCATCCGCAGTTCCGCCATATCAGCAAAACCTACATGGTCGGAGAACAACCCTGAACCGGCGTCTGGCCGGGGCCGGCGTGGTGATTCTGGCCCTGCTGCAAGGGTGTGCCGGTCAGCGCGAGAGTGCTCCCGAAGCAGACCCGGCCAAGGTTCGCGCGCAACTGCTGCGGCTGCTGCCCGCCCAACTCAACGACCGTCAGGGCTGGGCCGAAGACATCCAGACGGCGTTTACAGCTCAGCAACTTGATCCGAGCAAGAGCAACCTGTGCGCGGTATTGGCCGTGACCGAGCAGGAATCAACCTTTACCTCCGACCCGCAGGTGCCCAACCTGGGCCGCATCGCCCGCGCCGAGATCGACCGCCGGGCCGGCCGGCTGCATATCCCCAAGCTGCTGGTGGACGCTGCGTTGCTGACGCCCTCCGGCAACGGCAAGTCGTATCAGCAGCGGCTGGCGGCGGTGCGCAGTGAGAAGCAGCTCAGCGCGCTGTACGACGAGGTCATCGAACGTTTGCCGTTGGGCAAGACGCTGCTCGGCGGGCTTAACCCGGTGCACACCGGTGGGCCGATGCAGGTCAGTATCGACTTTGCCCAGCGTCATGCCAGCAATTACCCCTACAGCTATCAGGGTGCCATTCGCCAGGAGGTGTTCAGCCGACGCGGCGGCATGTACTTCGGCATCGCCCACCTGTTGGGATATCCGGCGCATTACCCGCGCCAGCTGTACCGTTTTGGCGACTTCAATGCCGGTTGGTACGCCAGCCGCAACGCGGCGTTTCAGGCGGCGCTGAGTCGCGCCAGTGGCGTCAGCCTGGCGCTCGATGGTGACCTGATTGCACCGGGCTCGATCATGCCCGGCGCTACCGAGCAGGCAGCACGCAAGCTGGGGGTGAAGCTGGGCTTGCGCAACACGCAAATACGCAGCCAGCTGGAGGAGGGCGACAGCCTTGCGTTCGAGGAGAGCGAGTTGTATCGCGAGGTATTTGCTCTGGCAGATGCCAAAGCCGGCAAGTCGCTGCCGCGCGCGGTGTTGCCAGGGATCGAGCTGAAGAGCCCGAAGATCACCCGCAAGCTGACCACGGCGTGGTTCGCTGGTCGAGTAGATGAGCGTTATCAGCGCTGTATGAAGCGCTGATGGATGAGCATTTCAGGGGCTGTTGACAGCCCCTGAAACCAGGTCTAGCCGAGCAGAGCGGCGATGACCTGTTCGACACTGGCTTTGAGCCCGGCAACGCTGTCTTGTGGATCACTTTCAACTATGACCAGTTTTGCTCCGGCCGCCTTGATAACCTCGGCGACTTCGGCAGCGGGTTGGCGATGGTGAACCACCAAGGCCACGTCCTGCCCTTTGAGCGTGTCGGCCAAGGCCTTGAGCGCCGCGGCATTCCACTTGTCATCCGCCGGTAGCGGCTGATCGACCACGTCCAGATTGAGCCCGCTGACCAGATAACCGAGGCGCTCGGACAGGTTCACCACACTGAGGTTGTCGGCCTCGGCCAGGCGTGTCTGGCTGCTGGCGTTGAGTTCCAGCATCTGCCGTTTCAGGCCTGCCAGATTGGCCTGGATCCTGGCCTTGTCGTTCGGCGACAAACGCTCGAGATCGTTGGCCACGACGTCGGCCATGCGCCCCATGTTGGTGGGGTTGAGCCATGGATAGCCGGCAAACGCGTTGTCTCCCTGTACCGCAATGCCTGGCAGCGCGCCGTCTACCGGGCGTGCGGCATCGATCTCGACGATGCGGATGTTGCTGCGTCGTGCCATTGGGTAGAGCGGGTCATCGCGCCAGATCGAACGCAGGCCAATGGCGGCGTCGGCCGTCTGCGCGGCCTTGTCCAGGCTGGCGCCACCGCGGCCACTGAAGTACGACGGCTGGCGGGTCGCTGGCAGGTTTGCCGGCGCCGCGCTGTTGAGGTGTACCGACGTGCCTTCGAGCAGCGCGGTGGCCAGGCTGTGGGTGACCGGCAGGCTGGTCAGCACGGTAACCGTTGCCGGTTTGGCCGCCAGCGTCAGCGCGGGCAGGCCCGCCAGGGCCAAGGCCAGAGTCAGTTGCTTGAGGGTAGAAGTCATGCCGGGTTTCCTTGCAGGCGTGGTACCAGAGCGCGGGCGAGGGCGGCAAGGGCGAAGCAGACGCCGGCCACCAGAATGATCGCCGCACCAGACGGCACCGGCAGGTCGAAGACGATCGGCAGCAGAATGCCGCACAGCGTGCTCGCCGTAGCGATCAGCACCGAGATGAAGAAAAAGCCTTTCAGCGACTGGCTGACCAGGCGTGCTGCCGCTGCCGGGATCACCAGCAGGGCGCCGACCAGAATCGCGCCGATGACCTTGACCGAAGCCACGGTCACCAACGTCACCAGCACGACGAACAGATAGTCCAGGGTCTTCACCGCTACACCGCGGACCGCCGCCAGCTGCGGGTTGAAACTGGCCAGCATGATCCGGTTGTACAGCGGCAACGCCAGGGCCAGCACCAGCACTGCGACGATGCCCAGCACCAGCAGGTCCTGAGCACTGACCGTCAGCACCGAGCCGAACAAGACGTTTTCGAGGATGTGCACGTTGATCTTGCCCGCGAGCATCAGCAGCAGGCTTGCGCCCAGTGCCAGCGACACCGACAGGAACACCCCGATCAAGGTGTCCGGCGACAGCCCGGTGCGGTTGCGCAGGAAATTGAGCAGGATGCCGAACAGCAGGCAGTAGCCGAACAGGCTGCCGTACGGCCCGGTGTAGGGCTCGCCGAGCAGGATGCCGATGGCAACCCCGGTCAGCGCGGCATGGCCGACCGCTTCGGAGAAGAAGGCGAAGCGTTTGACCACGACCAGGGTGCCGAGGCCACCCAGCACCGGCCCGATCATCACCCCGGCAATCAGCGCGTTGATGACGAAGCCGTAGGCCAGCGCCTCCGGCAGATAGCCAGCGCTGGCCCATTCCTGGATCAGTTGGCGGAAGGCTTCAAAGCTCATCGGGCGAGGCTCTCGCTGCGAGGGTGGACGGAGAACAGACCAAGCAGCCGCTCGGGGGTCAGGGCTTGGGCCGGTGGCGCATCGAACAGTACTTTGCGGCTGAGGCCGGTCACTCGGTCGGCCAAGCGCAGCACCGCTTCCAGGTCATGCTCGATCCACAGCACAGTGGTGCCGCTCTGGCGCCAGCTGTGCAGCAGTTGCTCGAACACCTGGATACCGGCTTCATCGAGGGCCGACATGGGTTCGTCAAGCACCAGCAGTTGCGGCTCGGGGATCAGCCCTTGGGCCAGCAGCACGCGCTGGCGCTCGCCACCAGACAGCGCGCCCATGCGCCGCTTGCGCTTGTCGAGCATGCCCACCCGGGCCAGTGCTGCATCGATGGCAGGTTGGACCCGGCGCGACAGGCCGAGAAAGGCCGGTCGACGCTGGCACATGGCAGCCATGAAGTCGTCGACAGTCATAGGTAGGCCACGATCGAACTCCAGCGCTTGTGGCACATAGCCGATCACTTCGCGCTCGCCCGGCCAGTGCAAGGTAAGCTGACCCTGATGCGGCATCTGCCCGAGCAGGGTCTTGATCAGCGAGCTCTTGCCGCCGCCGTTGGGGCCGACGATGGCATGCACGCTGCCGGCGACCACGCTGAAACTGACCTGTTCCAGAATCGAAGTCCGCCCGAGAGTCAGGTCGATGCCGGCGAACTCGATGCGCGGGCCCATAACCACGCTGAGGTTGGCCGCCGCAGTCATGCGTTGTTCTCCTGAATCGCTCGGACCACGGTATCGAGGTTGCGCTGCATCTCGACTTCGTACTTCTCCTTGGTGTATTCGCCGTAGGAGATGTGCGTCAGCGGGTAGATGCGCACGCCAGACTCACGCTGGATGGTTTCGACGTAGGCCGAAGGGAAGTCCATCTCCGAGAAGATCACTTTGACGTCGAGCGCCTTTAGCTGGTCGATGGTCTTTTTCAGCTGCGCCGGGCTTGGCTCGATGCCGTGAGCTGGCTCGACCACGGCGGTGACCTCCAGGCCGAAGTCGCGCACCAGATAGTCGTAGGCGGCATGAATGGTCGCTACGCGGAAATCCGCGTGGGGCGCTTCGGTGACCTTGGCCAGGGCGTCGGCGCGCAGCTTGCGCAGGCGCTTGGCATAGGCACGGGCGTTTTGGGTATAGAACTTGGCGTTGTCCGGGTCGAGCTTGCCCAGCTCGCGGGCGATATTGTTGACCTGGGCGATGGTGGTGCTGATCGACAGGAAGGTGTGCGGGTTGACCACCTTGCCTGCACCACGGGCGGCAATCCCGGTCGCGGCCAGCAGCGGCACGTTGGCATTGGCCTCGATGGTTTTGACATCAGGGGTTTCGCTGGCGGCGATCATGCGGTCGGCGAAGTCATCATGGCCGACGCCGTTGAGCACGATCACATCCAGGCCGCCAATGCGTTTGATGTCTTCGGCGCGCGGCTCGTAGGCGTGCGGGTTGAAACCGGCAGGAATCAACGGCACCACTTCGGCCTTGTCGCCGACGATGTTGCTCACGTAGCTGTAATAAGGATGCAGGGTGATGCCGATGCGCAGTGGCTTGCCGGCCTCGGCATGGGCCAGGGCCGGGAGGGCGCAGGCCATGAGCAGGGCGAGGGCGCGGCGGGCGAGGGCGGAGCGAAGCATGGAGGAGTCCTTGGATTCAGTGACGGTGTTGACGGGTAACCCCGGCGTCGTAATGGCTGACCACTTGCTGCCAGCCAGCGGCGATCAGGGCCACCGGCTGCAGGTCGTCCGGGACCACGGCTGCGGTGTCGCGGCGCAGCCAGACATCGGCCCGTTCATCCGCCTGCGCGGGCACGATCAGCAGGAAGCTGCCGGCGACCGCGCTGTCCTGGCTGCGTCCCAGATAGGCGCCGGCAGCCAGCCACTGCCATTGATGGCCACCGCGGCTGACGCTGCTGGCATCGCTGACAAACGGCGGCAGGCCTTCTTCGGCGAGGCTGGCCACTTCAGGCATGGAACCGGTCTCTTCGCGCAACTGGCGGATCTCGTCGAACGCCACCAACAGGTCTGTGAATACCCCTTGTTCGGCCGCTGTCAGGTCGCGACGGGCGTCGATCTGGTGGCTCTCGATGCTGACTTCATCCTCACGCTCGCCGCGCAGCGTTACCACCGTGGCGGCCAGCGCCAGGATCAGCAGGGCTGTCAGCAGTACATATAGCGTCTCGTGCCCGGCACCGGCCGGGCGGATCACCTGGGCGCGGCTCATGGCTCGCCTATATCGGCATGGTCGATTTCAACGACGTGCCCGGGGCCGGCGTCGAACAGCACGTAGAATTCACCGTCGGGGCGCTTGAAGGTCAGCGTCGAGTCGTCTCCCAGCTTGCTGCCGACCAGCACCTGCTCGTCGTAGCCGATCACGTCCAGGGTCACGCCGGGTGCGCCGCTGCCATCGGAGAAGCCACCGGTGCATTTGATCTGCTCCGCATCAACCGGTGCGCACTCGCACATCGGATTGTGCGCCAGGGCAGGGCCCGCGCAGAGCAGCAGAATTGGCAGGGCCAGCCTGCGAGTCAGGTGTTTCATTTGGTGCCTCCTTGTTTCTCGAGCCAGGCCACGGTTGCCGGTGAGGCCTGGGCCAGGGGGACGGATGCCTGGTGCATGCTGCCGTCCCAGCCTTCGATAGTGATCCAGACCTGTGCGTCAGACCGTGTGCGCGGCGGTACCGGCAGCGAAGTGATCATGCGGTACGGTGCCCCGAAGAAAATCGTTCCCGCAGCGCGCAGGCTGCGCGGCTTGCCGATACGCAGGTAGACCGCTTTAACCTCCGTGGTACAGGCTTTGCACAGGGCTGCGTTGAACAGTTTGAAATGACCCGCCGGGCCATCCGCCCTGGGCGCTTCGTCGCGCAGCTCGGCCAGGTCGAGCGTGTACGGGCCTACCTGAATGTCGCTGACCTGATTGGCGCCCAAACCACTGTCGCCGCGGAACATGGCCGCGTCGGCGAAGTACTTGGGCATGAACCCCAGCGGGATCAGGATCAGCAGGATGTTGATGTGGAATCGCCACTTCAGCCAGAACTGCTTGAGCGGGCTCACCGGTACTGCTTGCGCCTTGCTCATGGCTGCGCCTCCACTGAAGTTTCACTGCGTGCCGGTTGCGCACGCGCGACTCGATCGGTGCGCTTGAGCGCTGCGGCGGTGGCCTGGGCGGTGCGCTTGGTCCAGATCAACAGCCCGCTGAGTACCATCAGGGTCAATACCAGGCCGAAGAAGAACCAGATCAGCTTGATCGCCAGGCCGCCGAAGTCGCCGGTGTGCAGTGGACGCATCGACTCGGTGACGAACTCCAGCGCGGAGCGGTCTTCGAGCAGGAACTTGCTGTCGACATTGCTGGTGTAGGGGTTGACCGATGCGGTCTGGAACATCAGCGGGTACCAGCCGCGGCCACCCATTTCGACATGGCTGTAGGCCGTGCTGGGCAGGCTGATGAAGGTGATCTCAAGGCCGGGAATGGCCTCGGTGGCGATGCGCGCCGCTGCATCCAGGTCGATCCGCGGTGCCGGGCTGCCGTCGGCAGTCAGCGGCACGTCTTCGCGGGCAATCACCGGCACGATCGGCTCGCTGGAGATGGTTATATGGTTGTCACCGAGAATGGCCTGGATCAGGAACCAGATGCCGGTAATCGAAATGACCGTGATGAACCAGATCGACCAGACCCCCGCCAGCCGGTGTACGTCACCCCAGAAGATCCGCGAGCCGTGGCCGCTGCGCACCGGCTTGAAAAAGCCGCGCCAGAACTTTTTGTACACCACCAGGCCGGTCACCAGCGAGGCCAGCATCGGCAGGCCGAGCAGCGACACCAGGTACCAGCCCCAGCTGTAGCCATTGGTGAACGGCACCAGCCACCAGCCGTGCAGGGCACGGGTGAAGGCTTCGAAGTTGAAGTCCGGCGCCTTGCCCTGGATCACCCCGGTGTACGGGTTGACGTACAGGGTTGGCGTGGTGCCATCCGGGTTGGTGACGCTGGCGGCGAGGGCAAAGTGCGAACCCTCAGGCTGCACCAGCATGCGCACGGCCATGTCTGGCTCGGCCTTGTGCAGGGCGTCGATGATCTGCTGAAAGCTCAGCCGCTCGGCGCCGTCGCTGGGTTTGCTCGCGCGCACGTCGGAGTTGGCCAGCCAGACGATCTCCTGGCTGACTACGGCCAGCATGCCGGTGAAGCAGACGATCAGGACAAAGAACCAGATCGGCAGGGCGAGCCAGCTGTGGACGAGGAACCACAGCTTGGACTTGGACTTTTTCGTAGATTGGGCCATCGGTCATCTTCTGAAAATAAGGGTCGAGCGCATGCTCAACCGTGTAAGGCTGCATTAATAAAGACGAATGAGAATGAAAATCCTGCCTTTTTAAATGCAACCAGATATTTCAGAAGGCGTCCTGTACCCTCAGGCGTTGCTCGCGGCAGCCATTACCGCCGGGCGGGCGCAGCGCTGGGCGAGGTCCTGATAGAGCGCCTGGCCGATTTCCGCGGCACGGGCGGGCAGCACCGACAGCAACGTATCGCTCAGGCCATGAGTGGTTTCGCAGAAGCCTTGCAGGTACACCGAGGCGTGCATGTCCGGGCTGGCCAGGACTCGATAGTTGCGATCGGCACTGAAGTCGTCCAGGTAGCCCTGCAGCGGCGCCAGCAGTTCTCGGTGCGAACGGCGTTCGTAGCCGGTGGCGAGGATCACCGCGTCATAGCGGTGAGTCTGTTGCTGGCCGGTGGCGAGGTCGCGCAGGGTCAGCTCGATGCCATCGGCAGTGGCTACGACCGCATCCACGTTGCGCCGGCACAGTACGTTGTGGCGATACTGGTGGGAGACCTTCTGCCGGTAGAGGATGCCGTAGATGCGGTCGATCAGGTCGAGGTCGACCACAGAATAGTTGGTGTTGTGGTACTCGCCGATCAGCTTGCTGCGCAGTTCGGCAGGCTCGTTGTAGACGAGGTCGGTGTAGTCGGGGGCAAAGATCTCGTTGACGAAAGGACTGTCATCGGCAGGCTTGAGCGCAGTGGCACGCAGGATCATGTCGACCTTGACCGACGGGTAGCTGTCGTTGAGGTCGATAAAGGCCTCGGCCGCACTTTGCCCGGAACCGATCACCGCGATACGCATCGGCTTGCCTTCGGCGCAGGGTAGTTTGGCCAGGCCGCTGATGTAGCGGGAGTGGTGGAAGACGCGCTTGTCGTCCTTGAACCCGGCGAATTTCTCCGGAATTTTCGGCGTGCCGCCGCTACCAATTACTACCGAACGCGTGCGCCGGCTGTACTCACGGCCCTGACCGTCGCGCGAGACCAGCCGCAGGTGCTCGACCCGGCCAGCGTGCAGTTCCGGTTCGATACGCAGTACTTCTTCGCCGTACACGGCCTGGTCGGCAAAATGCTCGGCGGCCCAGCGCAGGTAGTCGTTGTACTCCAACCGGCACGGGTAAAAGGTGCCGAGGTTGATGAAGTCGGCCAGGCGCTGCTTCTGGTGCAGGTAATTGACGAAGCTGTACGGGCTGGTAGGGGTGCGCAGCGACACCAGGTCCTTGAGGAAGGAGATCTGCAACTCGCTCTGAGTGGCCAGCGTATCGCCGTGCCAGCGGTAGTCTTGCTGCTTGTCGATGAACAGGGCGTCCAGGGCATGGCCCTGGCTCTGGGCGATTTCTTCGAGGGCGATGGCCAAGGCCAGGTTGGAAGGGCCGAAACCCACGCCGATCAAATCTTTGACTGTTTCTGGGGTCTGGCTCATGGCTGCGTTCCCTGAAGTTCGAATGAACAGGCGCGCCGGAGTTTGGCCCCTGCGCCTTCTACACATTTTGGAACGAGCCAGCTTTGAGGGAATTTAGCCAGCCTGCAGCGCAGGTGCTGCCCACTTCAAGATCTGCTGCGCGCGGCCGATAACCTGGTCAACGCAAGGACCACTTCAGGGCAGGTACGGAACATGGTTACAGTTACAGGCATCTCGATCGCTGGCGCTGCTTCGGCGCAAGTCGCCGGCAAAACCAATCAGCGTGATGACGTCGAGCAGGTCGAGAAGGGCGGCGCCATGGCTGTCGACCTTTCAAAAGTCGCTGGCGGCGCCAAGGCGGCACAAGCAGATAGCGGCTCGGACAGCAGCGAGCCGCCGCACATCAAGCAACTGCGCGAACTGATCAAGCAACTGCAAAAGCAGCTCGCCGAAGAGCAGAAGCAATTGGCCGAGATGATGGCTAAAGACACAGATGATGGTGCCATGATCGCTTTGATTACCGCCAAGCAAGCCAGCGTCAGCACGCTGACTGGCCAGGTCATGGCGGCGACCGCGCAGTTGCTCGAAGCCCTGACCAAGACCGGTGACAGCAGCGCCGGCGGTACGGTCAATACCCAGGCCTGAGACGACGCCCGGCGGTTGGCCTGGCGTCGCTCTGGAGCGTCAGGCTCAGTCGGCAACGACCTTGCGTCGCTCCGCTTTGTACTGCATGGCCACGGCCGGTGCAGGTTTGGCCGCACCGGTTTCCAGCCACTGGCGCATGCGGCTGGCGTCGGCGAAGTGGGTGTACTTGCCGAAGGCATCCAGAATCACCATTGCCACCGGACGGTTGTCCATCCGGGTCAGCAGCACCAGGCAGTGCCCTGCTTCATTGGTAAAGCCGGTCTTGGTCAGCTTGATGTCCCAGTTGCTCTTGTTGACCAGATGGTCGGTGTTGCGAAAGCCCAGCGTGTAGTTAGGCTTGCGAAACGCCACGGTCTTTTCGCGAGTGGTCGACAAGTCGCTCAACAACGGGTACTTGCGCGATGCCAACAGCAGCTTGCCAAGGTCGCGTGCGGTCGACACGTTCAGCGTCGACAGGCCTGTAGGCTCGACATAGCGGGTATGGCTCATGCCGAGGCTGCGCGCCTTGGCGTTCATGGCCTTGATAAAGGCACCATAGCCGCCTGGGTAGTGGTTGGCGAGGCTGTTGGCTGCGCGGTTTTCCGACGACATCAAAGTGATCAGCAAGGTCTCGCGACGATCGAGCTGGCTACCCAGGCGTACCCGCGAGTACACACCCTTCATTTCCGGGTTGTTGGCGATGGTCATGGTCAACTGCTCGTCCATAGGCAGTTTCGCGTCAAGCACTACCATGGCCGTCATCAGTTTGGTCACCGAGGCAATCGGCACCACCCGGTCGGCATGGCTTGCGTACAGCTCCTTGTTGCTGTTGAGGTCGATCAGCAGCGCGCTGCCCGAGGCCAGGTGCAGTTTGGCCGGATCGCGCTGAGTCTGGCTCGGCGGCGGCGCAGCGGCAGCGGTAGTTGCGAGGGTCGAAGTTCCAGTGAGCAACAGCAGCAGGCTGAGGATGGACAGAGAAGTTTTCACGTTGAGGCTCACTAAAAGGAGGTATGTCGTTGGCTTTGCAGGGTTTTTCCCAAAAAACCGCTGCATTGTGGAGTATGGCCGAAAGCGTGTCGAATGCCTTATGACTAAAGGGCGCAAGGTGAAGGAATTTTAATCCGGTATCCATGTTTAACGCCATCTGCGGCGAAGCTGTGGGAGTGGGGCGTAGCGCGGACGGGCTACTTTGTAGCTCGTGGTTGCCGAAGACGATGGGCACTTTGTCGATTCATGATTAAATACCGCACTTCAAGGAGGATCATCATGAGCAAGCACAGCACTACCCCTTTTTACGCCGCAGGCGGGTCCATGCTGGTTATCGGTGTTGTTTTCGCCGCCGTAGGCGCTTCTGGTCAGCCTGCGTTTGGCTGGACCGCGGTCGGCCTGTTGATTCCCAGCGCTGTATTGTTGCTGCAGGCGGTTCGGCGCAAACGTCGTTTTAATGACGATGGAGCGTCGAATTGATCAGCACCGGGAAAAAACGATCGGCTTAGCCAATACCCACTGTTAAGAGTTGCTTCTCGAGAGTTAGCGCCGTTGGTCTCGTCGAGGGCACTTGCGTCAATCCCGCGGCTCTCACACTAAGGCACGGATCATCCGTGCATTGACGAGGGTAGCGCTATGGATATCGACGAAAAAGCACCTGGCAACATCTCTCAGCAGGGCGTGGGCGGTACGACCGACAACGAGACGGCTCACGACCCAATGCCTCCGCTGCCTGAAGATGAAGATGCCGGCCTGGACGAAGAAATGTCGGACGTAGAGACCAACAACACAGTCTCCAGCGAGCATCCAGATCCAGCCTGAGGCCTGCCCCAGCGCGCAAAAAAAAGCCCGCCAAAAATGGCGGGCAACAAGGGCACAAGGAGCAACACACAACACATTCGTTCAAGCGATCAAGCTGCCGCTCTGCAGCTGATCGGCCATCGCTACTGCACAGGCTTTGGACGCCAGCGGGCCGCTCACCGGCTCGCCATTGCGCATCAGATACCAGCAGGCCAGCAGCCCCTGCTCACGCAAGCGAGTGGGAACTGCGCTACCAACAACCGACATGATCTGGATAGTGGCCATGCTGACCTCCTGTAAGACGTGCGCCAACCTTACCCGGCTGCTGACGGCGTTTGAAATTAACTTCCTCAATAGTGGTCATCAGCTCTATCAACAGTAGTGTCGAGACCACGCTGCGCGATGGCTCCTACTATGGCCGTTGTTACTGTCAACTGAGCGCCGGGAAAGGGTAAAGGTTGTGTAAGCAATGCCCTCTGGTACGCTGGAGCAACGATTCAGCTCAGGCAAACGGAGCAGTAGATGAGCCACATTCCCAGCAGAAACACGCAGTTGTGCATCTCTCTGGCCGGCCGTCCCGGCACCTTTGGCGTGCGCTTTCACAATCATCTCTATGAACAGCTGGGCCTGGATTACTACTACAAGGCCATGACCACAGATGATCTGCCCGCCGCCGTGGCTGGTATTCGAGCATTGGGGATTCGCGGTTGCGGTGTATCGATGCCGTTCAAGGAAGCTTGCCTGGCCTTGGTCGACGAGGTTGATGCGTCTGCGGCTGCCATCGAGTCGGTTAATACGCTGGTCAACAGCGACGGCTACTTGAAGGCTTACAACACCGATTATCTGGCCGTGCAGCAGTTGCTGGCCAAACATGAGGTAGACCCGGCTACAGCGTTCGCGCTGCGTGGCAGCGGCGGGATGGCCAAGGCAGTAGCCTGTGCGTTGAGTGACGCCGGCTTTCGTGAAGGGCTGATTATTGCCCGTAATGAACAAGCTGGGCGGCAACTGGCCGACATGCTGGGTTATCGCTGGCAGGCAGAACTAGGCGACTTGGCGCCGCCGATGCTGATCAACGTCACGCCGATTGGTATGGCCGGCGGCCCTGAGGCGGAGCAACTGGCGTTCCCCGAAACCGCGATTGCAGTGGCAGAACGGGTATTCGACGTGGTGGCGATGCCGGCGCGCACGCCACTGATCTGCCGCGCCGAAGCGCTCGGCAAACCGGTCATCACAGGGCTTGAGGTGATTGCCCTGCAAGCGCTGGAGCAGTTTGTGCTGTATACCGGCGTGCGCCCCACGGCAACGCAGATCGACGCTGCAATTGCCTATGCGCGGGGCGCCTAGTCAGCAGTGCTTACAAGGGCGTCGGCTGAATTACTTCGACCCAGTAACCATCGGGGTCTTTGATGAATGCCAGATGGTTCATGCGGCCGTCGCTCAGGCGCTTCTGGAACGGCACCTGCAAAGCTTCAAAGCGTTCGCACGCTGCAACTACATCAGGCACCGAAATGCAGATATGACCAAAACCGCGTGGGTCAGTGTTGCCATCGTGATAGGCAAACGCTGCATCACTTTCAGTGCCGTGGTTATGAGTCAGCTCCAGCACGCCCGGGATCGACTTCATCCACTGGTGACGAGCATCGTCATCAGCCGGAATTTGCGCGGGGTCAACCAGTGCCAGGAAGTACAGGCTGAACTTGGCTTCGACGAAGTCGCGCTTGTCCACCAGTTTGAAACCGAGCACGCGGGTGTAGAAGTCCAGCGACTTCTCGATGTCCTTGACGCGCAGCATGGTGTGGTTGAAAACGAATTGCGCAGTGGCAGCGTCCGTTTGAGCGGTAACGCCAGGCAAGGTGTTGAGATCGTTCAGGCTCATGAAGGCTCCAGAGACGAGGCCGGGCCCGCAGGCACCAGCGGTAAGACAGGCCGTCCATGATACGGGACGTGAGCGGGGAGGCAAAATGAAAGCGCCCTGCACGAGGGCAGGGCGCTGAAATTAGAGGCCCGCGTGTGCGGGCGCAGATGGGGTCGCTAATCCGTTAGCTGGAATTGATCATGGCCCACAAACTGTGAAAAAAGTGTGAAGTGTATGTCCATGTTTCATGGACGCAACCAGCCGTCGACAGTGCTGGCGCCGTGTTCTTCTTTCCAGGCTTTCAGACCGCGGTGGTTACCGCCCTTGGTTTCGATCAGTTCGCCGGTGTGCGGGTTCTCGTAAACCTTGACCACGCGGGCGCGGCGCTGCTGTTTTGGGGTCGCCCCGGACGCCTTGGTGGCGGGTTTGCTGCTGCCTTTTGGATCAAGGATGGCGACGATATCGCGCAGGCCCTTTTCGTAAGTTTTCATAAGGCCCAGCAGTTTCTGCTCGAACTCGATTTCGCGTTTGAGACCGGCATCCTGCTTGAGCGCCTCGAGTTGGGCGATCTGTTCCTGAAGCGCTTTTTCGGCAGCGCGAAACTCTGCAAGTCTGGACACTTTCATCACTCCTTAAATACGACTGCGTCAAAACGTGACGAACATTGTAAGAAGATTTAACGTCGGTCACGCAGGGATAGTGCTGTTCGCTAGTCCCGAGTGTAGTTGCCGACGGCGTCACGGTAAACCATAAACTTTGCAAGTAGTCAGGGAACTTTACTAGTTTTATGTGCGTTAATTTATTTGCTGTTCACCCACAGCCTTAACTGCTCGACATAGTGTCGGCTCAAGCCGACACTCAGGGTCTGGCAATCACAGCAAACCCGAGCGGGAGTGGCTAATGAAGCAGTTGTTATTGATCGGCATCGGCCCTGGTGATCCGCGGCAGGTGACGTTCGAGGCAGTCGATGCGCTCAAACGGGCCACGGTATTCTTCGTCCTCGACAAGGGCGCCCGCTCTGATGAGCTGGTGCGCATGCGCCGGGCAATTCTCGAGCGCTACCTGCCCACTGGCGACTACCGGGTGCTGCAAGTCGATGATCCGCAGCGTGATGCATTGGCCAGCGATTACATTGAGGCAGTACAGGACTGGCACCAGCAACGCGCAGCGCTCTACGCAAGATTGATCGATGATGAACTCGGCCCGGACGACGTGGGTGCTTTCTTGCTGTGGGGCGAACCAAGCCTGTATGACAGCACGCTGCGGATTCTCCAGTTGGTACGCCAGCACGGTACACAACTGCAACTCGAAGTCATCCCCGGCATCAGCAGCATTCAGGCCCTGGCAGCTCGTCATCAGATCCCGCTGAACCGCATTGGCGAGCCGCTGACCGTACTTCCCGGGCGGCAGCTCGGCGCAGTGAAGCAGATCGACAATGTGCTGGTCATGCTTGATGGCCAGTGCGCGTTCGCCGATATCGACGACCCACAACTGCATATTTACTGGGGCGCCTATCTCGGCACGGCGGACGAGCTGCTGCTTGCCGGGCCTTTGTTGCAGATGAAGGCGCAGATTGTGGCCGCGCGTGAACAAGCGCGGCAACGCAAGGGCTGGATCATGGACACATACCTGTTGCGCCGGGAGCTTTAGCGCATCGGTGCTGTCGTACCTGCTGTGAAAAAGTGTTCGATCAGCGAACGCTAAAGCGGCCGGTAGACACGGCAATCCATTACCGGCTATCGCAATTGCGCGCATCTCTTCTAGAATTCGCCCATATCCAGGCCGCCTTTGATGGCAGCCGGATCTTGGCGGAGTAGCTGCCAAGTCCCTATTTGAGTACGCCATGAGTTCGAGTACACCGCTGTCCGGAGTCAATCAGCCGCTGCGAGGCATCGCCCTGGTAGTGGTCGCCACTTTCCTGTTTGCCAGCCATGATGCGCTGTCCAAGTTCCTCGGTGGTCTGTACCCGATCATCATGGTGGTGTGGGTCCGCTATCTGGTGCATACATTGCTGATGGCTGGGATCTTTCTGCCCAAGTCGGGCATGGCGGTGCTGCGTACCCGCAAGCCTGTGTTGCAGACGCTGCGGGCACTGAGCCTGCTGAGTACCAGCCTGCTCTTTACCGCGGGCTTGCAGTATCTGCCATTGGCCGAGGCCACTTCGGTCAACTTTCTCGCACCGGTGTTGGTGACGGCATTGTCGGTACCGCTGCTCAAAGAGCATGTCACCACTGGCCAGTGGGTCGCGGTAGTAATGGGCTTCATTGGCGTGTTGGTAGTGGTACACCCAGGCGGCTCGATGTTCACCCCGGCGATTCTTTTCCCGTTCGGCTCTGCATTGGGTTTCTGCTTTTATCAGCTACTCACCCGCAAAGTGGCTGCCTACGACAGCCCGACCACCAGCAACTTCTTCGCCGGGCTGTGCAATACCCTGGTGATGACGGCATTGGTGCCGTTTTTCTGGAAGATGCCCGAGTGGGACCACCTGCTGCTGATGCTGGCGCTGGGTGGTTTCGGGATGTCTGCGCACCTGCTGCTGACCCAGGCCTTCCGCTTTGCCGCACCGGCCATGCTGGCGCCGTTCAGCTACTGCCAGATCGTGTTTGCCGGGCTGTTGGGCTTTGTGGTCTTCGGCCAGGTGCCAGACCACCTGAGCATGGTGGGCATCGCGATCATCTGCCTCAGTGGTCTGGGCGCTGCTTGGATGCAACGGCGCAAGTAATCTGCTGGCGGGCACGTTGGCTTCGGGGTGCTGACAGATTCACGCTATTGGTGGGTAATACTTGCTCTATTAGACCTCTGCCCGCGCTCAGCTAGTCTTGGTCAAGGGACAAGCCTGCGGCTGCGCAGCGCCTGCTGCACAGCACGCCGTATCCAGGCAACCCCTTTGCACGCTTGTGGCGGCCTGACCGCTCCAACTGATGAGCAGACGGCCGAGCCTATGTGCTCGGCTGATCAAGCTGGCCTAGACCGGAACTCTGACAGAACCCGACCCGAAGGTACCCGCAGATGTCGAACGAATCGAAATGCCCGTTCCATCAAACCGCAGGTGGTGGCACCAGCAATCGTGACTGGTGGCCTGACCAACTCAACCTGAACATTCTGCACCAGCATTCAGACAAGTCCGATCCAATGGACCCCGACTTTGACTACGCCAAAGCCTATGCCAGCCTTGATTTTCAAGCGCTCAAACAGGACCTGACCGCGCTGATGACCGATTCGCAGGAGTGGTGGCCAGCCGACTTTGGCCATTACGGGCCGTTGTTCGTACGCATGGCCTGGCATAGCGCCGGCACCTATCGCATTGGCGACGGGCGCGGTGGTGCAGGCTCCGGACAACAACGCTTTGCGCCGCTCAACAGCTGGCCAGACAACGTCAGCCTGGACAAGGCGAGGCGTCTGCTGTGGCCGATCAAGCAGAAATACGGCAAGGCTATCTCCTGGGCTGACTTGATCGTACTGACCGGCAACGTCGCCCTCGAATCGATGGGCTTCAAGACCTTTGGCTATTCCGGCGGCCGAGTCGATGTGTGGGAACCTGACCAAGACGTCTACTGGGGTTCGGAAAAGGTCTGGCTGGGCGGTGACACCCGCTACGGCAAGGCCCAGGCGCCGGGCCAGGGTGACCTGGTTGCCGAGCCCGCCAAGCATGGTGAGGAACAAAGCCGCACCAATGCCGGGCGCGACCTGGAGAATCCGCTGGCGGCGGTGCAGATGGGCCTGATCTACGTCAACCCGGAAGGCCCCGAAGGCAATCCGGACCCAGTCGCATCGGCCAAGGATATCCGCGAGACTTTCGGCCGCATGGCCATGAATGATGAAGAAACCGTGGCCCTGATCGCTGGCGGGCACGCCTTTGGCAAGACCCACGGCGCCGGTCCGGCCGACAACGTTGGCGCCGAGCCCGAGGCTGCCGGCCTGGAACAGCAAGGTCTGGGTTGGCACAACAAGTTTGGCACCGGCAAAGGGCCCGACACCATTACCAGTGGCCTCGAAGTGACCTGGACCTCGACGCCGACGCGCTGGAGCAACGAGTATCTGGAAAATCTGTTCCGCTTCGACTGGGAACTGAGCAAAAGCCCTGCTGGCGCCCATCAGTGGCAGCCAAAGAACGGTGATGGGGCAGGGCAGATCCCCGACGCGCACGACCCAAGCAAGCGCCATGCGCCGTCAATGCTGACCTCCGACCTGGCGTTGCGCTTTGACCCCATCTATGAGCCGATAGCGCGTCGCTTCAAGGATCACCCCGAGCAGTTGGCGGATGCCTTTGCGCGCGCCTGGTACAAGCTGATCCATCGCGACATGGGCCCGCTGGCGCGCTATCTGGGGCCGGAGCTGCCGCAGGAAGAGCTGCTTTGGCAAGACCCTCTGCCCAAAGCCACCCCCTCGGCACTGAGCGAGCAAGACATCGCCTCGCTCAAGAGCAAAGTACTCGCCTCGGGCCTGAGCGTAGGCGAGCTGGTCAATACCGCCTGGGCTTCGGCCTCGACCTTCCGTGGCTCGGACAAACGTGGCGGTGCCAACGGCGCGCGCATACGCCTCGCGCCGCAGAAGTTCTGGGCCGCCAATCAGCCGCAGCAACTGGATAAAGTGCTGGGTGTGCTGGAAGGCATTCGCAGCGGTTTCGCCACTGGCGGCCAGCAGATGTCGATGGCCGACTTGATTGTGCTGGCTGGCAGTGCTGCCGTCGAAAAAGCGGCGCGTGATGCCGGCCATGCCTTGACTGTGCCGTTCCGTCCGGGTCGTGTCGACGCTTCGCAGGAGCAGACCGATGTCGAATCGTTCGGTGCGCTGGAACCGTTGGCTGACGGTTTCCGAAACTTCGCCAAGGGCAGTTACAACGTCAAGGCAGAGCGGCTGTTGCTGGACAAGGCGCAACTGCTGACCTTGACCGCGCCAGAGCTGACCGTGCTGATCGGTGGTCTGCGTGTGCTGGGCGCGAACAACGATGCGAGCAAGCATGGCGTGTTCACCGACAAACCTGGGCAGTTGAGCAATGACTTCTTCCGCAACTTGCTGGATATGAGCGTTGAATGGAAGGCGACCGGCGCGGACAACAATGCGTTCGAAGGCCGTGACCGCAAAACTGGCCAGCCGAAGTGGACGGGTACCCGGGTAGATCTGGTGTTCGGCTCCCACGCGCAGTTACGCGCATTGAGCGAGGTTTACGCCAGCAGTGATGCCAGTGAGAAGTTTGCCAAGGACTTCATCGCGGCCTGGGTGAAGGTGATGGAGCTGGACCGTTTCGATCTGAAGTAGCCGTTGGCGCCCCGGGCAGCCCCAGGCAATCTGGGCTGCTCTGGTGGCGGCAACATCTCATCCCTTCATTTTTTTGTAATGATCGCGATGGTCGGGCGTGCTGGCGTTATTGCTATGATGGGCGCCACGCAATGCACGGGTGAACCTTGCATTTCACTCGAGACCGGAGGTGATCCGCTTGATCCGCACGTCCATGCCTGTTCCCCAGCTTGGTTTTGCCATCGACCCGCAAGCCATCAGCGCTCTGCCTGATGCTGCAGCTTATCGCACGGTGTTGCTCGAACGCATTGCCAGCGCGCAGCGGCGCATCGTCATCGTGGCGCTGTACCTGCAGGAAGACGAAGCCGGTCAAGAGGTGCTGGACGCGCTTTACCAGGCCAAGGCGGCGCGGCCTGAACTGCAGATTGTCATCGTGGTTGACTGGTTCCGCGCGCGTCGTGGCTTGCTTGGCGCTGGCCGCCAGCCCGGCAACGCCGCCTGGTATCAGGCCCAGCGCGAACAGCGTGGTCTGGACGTCGTCATCCATGGCGTACCGGTACAAACCCGTGAGCTGTTTGGCGTGCTGCACCTCAAAGGCAGCGTCATCGATGATTGCGTGATCTACACCGGTGCCAGCCTCAACAACGTTTACCTGCATCGCTTCGATCGGTATCGCCTCGACCGTTATCACCTGTTCGAGTGCCCAAGCCTTGCCGATGCCATGGTCAGCCTGGTCCACGAGGTGCTGGCCAGCGCTGCCACGCCGCGCCTGGACCAGCCCGCGCCGCCGGCCACGCGCACCATGCGCGCTGCTATCCGTCGCTTGCGCGCACGCTTGCGGCGCATGACCTATCCATTGCCGGCTGAACCGGCCAGTCACGGCCTGCGGGTCATCCCGCTGCTCGGCATTGGCCGTGGCAACCCGCTCAACCGTGCGATCTGCGCGTTACTCGCGGCAGCGGACGAGCAGATCATCATCAGTACGCCCTATTTCAATCCGCCGCGCCTGGTCATGACCGAGATCGATCGGGCACTGGCGCGTGGTGTGGCGCTGGAAATCATTGTCGGCGACCGTACTGCCAATGATTTTTACGTCGCGCCTGGTGAGCCATTCAGCGCCAGTGGTGTATTGCCGTACCTGTACGAAGACACCCTGCGCGCCTTTGCCAAACGCCGCCAGGCGGCGATCGACGCGGGTCAGTTGACCTTGCGCATCTGGAATGACCCCGGCCACACCTTCCACGCCAAGGGCGTTTGGATCGATCAGCGCTACAGCCTGCTCACCGGCAACAATCTCAACCCTCGCGGCTTCAACCTCGACCTTGAAAACGGGTTGCTCATCGATGACCCGCTGGGCCAGTGGTTGGCGCCGCGCGAGAAAGAGTTGCAAGCGCTCAGGCGCCATGCGCCGGCGCTGCGCTCGGCCAGTGAGCTGGGCGAGCCGGGCGAGCATCCGCAGCAGGTGCGCAAATTCCTCAAACGCTTGCGTTTCAGTCGGCTGGAGCCGCTGATCAAGCGGGTACTGTAGGGCAGGGCGCTGCTTCGACCACCTCAGGCAGTGGCGAGCGTGGCCAGCCGCGCCCTGAATCCACCCAGAAATTCACCGACAACGATGTCGACAGCGACTCGACTTGATGAAACCAGCCTTCGGGCAGGAACAGCAAGTCGCCAGCCTGCAGCACAACTTCCAGGAACCGCACCTCGCGGCAACGCGGGAATTGCGCGTAATCGGGCGCTTTGGGGTCAACGTCACAGCCTTCCAGGCCCCCGTCTGGCGATGTCGCCCAGCAGCCTAGGGCCTCGCGGTGATGGGGCGCGGCGAGTATGAACGACTTTTCTCCCCAGACCTGAGCGAACAGGTTGTCGCTGTCGTCGCGATGCAGGGGCGTCAGCGTGCCTTTGGGGCCGATCCAGATGCGCGGCGGGATGAATTGCTCGACTTCGAAATAGCCGGGGTAGCGGATGTGTTCGAGCAGTTGTGCCGGCAGGATGTTATTACCCATGTATGCGGGCGGCTTGCCGTCAGTGCTTGCCGCTATGGGGTTGTCCAGGCTGGAGACAAAATCAGCCATGGACGTCGAGCGGAAGTCGCGCTCGGTGGAGAAGGTTTTCTCGACATAGTCGCCGTGGCGGGTAATGCCTTGCAGGTTGGCGAACAGCTCGAGCGAGGCCTCATGACCATTGCTGAACAACGGCCAGTCGTGCAGCGCGTCGCTGATCACCAGCGGAATGCCGTGCAGCATATAGTGTTGGCGGAACTCGTCCACGGACAAGCCGTAGCGTGGCCGCCGTTCGATTCGAGTTAACGGCGGCTGCGCTGCAGACAGCGCATCGCTGGGTCGGGCGCTTGGCGGATAGCGGCGATTGGCTTCGACCGCAGGCGCCTGGTTACCGCGCAGCGCCATGTCGATCGCCTGCGGCAGCAGAGTAGCCAGGCCCAGGTTGCCGTCGATGATCAGGCGGCCGCTGGCGAACAGTTCTTCGACATTGGCCTGCCCGGCCATGATCGCCATGAAATCTGCGCTGGCAACGGCAATGCTGACATCTGCCGAGCCGTGCTGGCCGCTGCCGCTTTCGGCATGGCCGCCGGCCTCGTACCAGTACGCAGTATGGCCATCGAAGACGAACTGAAACACGCCCTTGAGGCCAACGCTGGCGGCGTTGGCGAACAAATTGCCCAGAATGCTCTGCAGGTCCACGGCTTACTCGCTTGGTTGGCTCATTTGTACAAATGACGAGGGCCGTGGGCGGAAATTTATCACGCGGTATTGTTGGTAATCGGGCGTCGCTGCCAGAGCCAATGATCCAGGCTCAATCGGCCGGCGCCCCTCAGCAGCAGGGCCAGCAAGACCACTAGGTAAATCAGCGGTAGTTTGAAGTTGCCATAGCCTTGGTCGGTAATCGCATAACCTTTGGCCAGCTCGGCCAGGCTCGACCACTCGGCAGGCCAGTGAACTGCGGCAATGGCTACCACGGTCAGGATAATCAGTGTCGCCGAGGCCAGCCGGGTGCCCAGACCCAGCAACAGCAGCAGCGGAGCGACCAGCTCGACCCACATCGACAGCTGCCAATTGAATTGTGCAGGCACCAGGTTGAAAGGGAACGGGAAACTCGCTTGCAGGTCGCCAAACCAGTTGCCGCCGTTGAATTTTTCCCAGCCTGATTCAAAAAACTCCCAGGCCAGGAACAAGCGCAGCGGTATGTCGGCAGTCCAGCCTGCGAAATTGTCGAAACTGCTGAAGGCGCGGTTCATAGCGTTCATGGTCAGACTCCGCTGCATGAAGAGGGGGAGAGCAGAGTCTGCGACGCTGAGGTATCGGCAATGTGTCGACCAAACAGCGTTGTGTATCGCTGTGTATTGCAAGCCCCGGCTATGCCTTCAAGGCACCTCGATTTGGGCGCAGAGTCCGCCGCCCGAGCGGTTGCTCAACGTCAGCCTGGCGCCCATCGCAAGCGTCAGTTGCTGGGCAATCGCCAATCCCAGGCCGGTGCCACCGGTCTGACGATTGCGTGAACCTTCAACCCGGTAAAACGGCTTGAGTACTTCGTCGAGCTCTTCCTGAGGTATGCCCGGGCCGTCATCGAGCACGCGGATGATCGTCAGGTCGTTATGCCGGGATACATCCAGCTGCGCAGCCCCGGCAAACTTCAGCGCATTATCGAGCAGGTTGACCAGCACCCGGCGCAAGGCATGCGGCCGGGTCTGCACGGTACCGCCGGTATGGCCCAGCCGCTCGACCTGGGCTCCGCTGTCCTGGTAATCGAAGACGATACTGTCGATGAAGGCGTCAACATCAACGCGGCACGGCGCTTCGGTGCCGCCGTCCATGCTGCGGGCATAGGCCACGCCCTCGCGAACCAGATGCTCCATGGCGCTCAGGTCGCTCGATAATTTGTCCTTTTCCTGCCCATCATCCATCACTTCCACGCGCAGTTTCATGCGGGTAATGGGCGTCTGCAAATCATGGGAAATCGCCGCGAGGATTTGCATGCGCTCTTTCAGGTAGGCAGCGATACGTGCTTGCAGGGCGTTGAAGGCCACTGCCGCATACCTGACCTCACGTGGGCCGCTTTCATCCAGTTGCGGCCCGGGGGCGTTGGGGTCGAGGTTGTCCACCGCCTGCGATAGCCTCGTCAATGGGCCGATCGCCAAGTGCACGGCGAGCCAGGTACAGATCAGCAGCAGCACCAGTTGTATCAGCAGCACAACCGGCAGCCAGCTGGCTACCGGTGCCAGGGCTGGCGTTACATCGATGGTCAGCGGGGCGCCGTCGGCCAGGCGCAGATGGACCTGGAAGTGCGCGTCCTGACCGGGGATCTCCAGGAACGTCAGGTGATGGTCCTTGCCAATTGCCTTGACTACCGACTCGGCCGCCATCGGCGGGTTCTCGCTGGGCATGGCCTGGCCGCTCTGGCCGTTGTCGAGCCGGTAGCGGTAGGTGCTGCGCTCCAGCCGCGGCAGCCAGGCGACGCGCTCTGCTGCGGGCAGGCGGTCGAGAATTGCCACCGAGGTGGCTACATCCTGTTCGAGATTGGTGAGCATCATCGAGCGGCTGCTGACAAAGCGCTCATAGGCCTGCAGGCTGAACGACAGCCCGTAGGCCAGCACCAGCCCGCTGAAGAAGATCAAGGCCAGCCGCGAAGCCAGCGTGTGCGGCCATTTCATAGTGTTGGCTCGAGCAGTTGAACCGCCAGCGAGAACACGTAACCTTCGCTGCGTACGGTTTTGATGCAGGTCGGCTCACGAGCATCGTCGCCCAGACGCTGACGCAGGCGGCTGACCAGCAGGTCGATCGAGCGATCGAAGACATCCGCCTCACGGCCCTGGGTAAGGTTGAGCAACTGCTCGCGGCTGAGCACCCGCTGCGGGTGGTCGAGGAACACCCGCAGCAGCCGGTACTCGGCGCCGCTCAGGGCCACCAGCGTGCCTTGCTGGTCAAGCAGGTGGCGTGCGCTGGTATCCAGCCGCCACTGGCCGAACGCCAATAATCGGCTGCTTTCACTGATGGTCAGATTCGGCGGCAGCATCCGGGTGCGGCGCAGCACTGCGTTGATCCGCGCCAGTAGCTCACGGGCGGAAAACGGTTTGGTCAGGTAATCATCGGCGCCCATCTCCAGCCCGACAATGCGATCGGTCTCGTCATTGCGCGCGGTAAGCATCAGAACCGGCGTAGTACGCTGGCGACCGGCGCGCAACTCACGGCACAGCAGCAGGCCGTCGTCGCCGGGCATCATGATGTCGAGGACGATCAGATCGACCGTGTTCGATTCCAGAAAGCTGCGCATCTGCCGGCCATCGGCGACAATGCTGGTGCGCAGGCCGTTCTTCTTCAGGTAATTGCCGACCAGCTCGCGGATTTCGCGATCGTCGTCGACGATTAGGATGTGGTCGATGTGATCCATCAGGCAAGTCCGTCTCAGCGAGAATGGACGCAGTGTACCGAGCGCCAAGGCGCTTGCCTGCGCGGCTTTGTATTGCAGTGTATCTCGCAGTGCTGCAGATACACGGGCTCGCAATAACGCCGCTTCGGCGACACAGGGCAGATACCTGTCGGGGGTGAAATGGCACTCAACGGGAAGCGTGGTCTTCCCCACCTAGCCAGGAGCGTTGCCATGAACTTCAAGACTATTGCCCGTGCAGCCTTGTTCGCCGTTGCCAGCAGCGCCACCATCGCTGCGCAAGCCAGCAGCGTATCGATGGAAAGCAGCAGCGCCATGCACTATCGCTATGGCGATCGGCTGGACGTGAAGAAAGTACTGTCGGTAGAAGATGACCGCAGCAATGCGTGCGGGGTAGTCAACTCGCGCATCGAGTATCTCGATTCGCACGGCCAGCGCCAGAGCGTTGAATACCGCAGCTATGCCACCAGTGGCTGCCATGAAAGCTGAGGCAAGCGGGCTGCAACCTCGGCAGCCCGTCGCCCGGCATTTCAATCCATGCTGGCGAAATGCGCCTGCATCCTGCTGGCGTCTGCGACTCTGCCGCTGATCAGCTCGAATGCCTTGACCGCTTGAAACACCGCCATGTTGCCACCGTCGAGGGTGCGGCAGCCGAGCGCACGGGCGTGGCGCAGCAGTGCTGTCTCAAGCGGGAAGTAGATGATCTCGGCAACCCATAGCCGCGCGTGCAGCAGTTCCACTGGCAAGGGTGTGCCTGGCAGCTTGGCCATGCCCACCGGTGTGGTGTTGACCAGGCCATCGGCATCGGCCAGGGTGGCAGCGAGATCACCGCCCAGGGCAGCTCGGCCTGCGCCGAAGCGCTGGTTCAGGTTGTCGACCAGGGCTTGCCCGCGCGCAACATCGACTTCGAACAGCACCAGCTGTTCGACTCCTTCAGCGAGCAGGGCATGGGCCACTGCAGCACCGGCGCCACCGGCGCCCATCTGCACCACCAAGCGCTTGCTGACGTCGCCCAGCCCGCGTCGGAAACCCTCGGCGAAGCCCAGGCAATCAGTGTTATGACCAATGCGCTTGCCGTCCTTGAACACCACTGTGTTCACCGCGCCAATGCCACGCGCTTCATCGGACAGCTCATCGAGCAACGGCAGGATCGCCTGCTTGAACGGGAAGGTGATGTTGAGGCCGGTAAAGCCGGTGCGTTGCGCGGCCTCAAGCAGATCGGGCAGGGCGCTGTCTTCCAACCCCAGCTGGTCGGCATCGATCAGCCGATACAGGTAACGCAGCGATTGCGCGTCGCCCTCGTGCTCATGCAGGGCAGGGGTGCGGGATGCCTGGATGCCGCGGCCAATCAGGCCGGCCAGAATGCTTGGTTGGCTCATGCTGCTTGCTCCGCGAACATCTGCCCAAAGTGCGCCAGCGCCATGCGATAGCCATGGCTACCCAGGCCGCAGATCACCCCAACGGCAATCGACGAGACGAACGAGATATGCCGGAACGGCTCACGCTTGTGCACATTGGACAGGTGTACTTCGATCACTGGCAGCTCGCTGGCGACCAGCGCATCACGGATGGCCACCGAGGTGTGGGTCCACGCACCAGGGTTGATCACGATGCCGGCGCAACGACCGCGGGCGGCGTGGATCCAGTCGATCAGTTCGCCTTCGTGGTTGGTCTGGCGGAATTCGATATCCAGGCCCAGATCGCGGGCGCTGTCGGCGCAGCTGTTGGCGAGGTCGGCGAGCGTCTCGCGGCCATACTGTTCAGGTTCGCGGGTGCCGAGCAGATTGAGATTGGGGCCGTTGAGCACGAGAATTCGGGGCGTCATGGCAGATCACTTTGTTGTTTTTGATTGCCCCGATATTTGTACTATCTGGTTAATTCGTCAATCGGCTAGCACGTTTGCTGGTTGAAAATGGGCGATTACCGAACCAGGATGCTTTATAGCGCTACCACTGTGACCCAATAGCGTGTGGTTTGTACTACGCGCACGGGCAGGGTCGTGCTCAGTGCGCGCAAGGTCTGGTCGCTGTCGTCGATGGCGAAGGCACCGCTGATGCGCAGCCCTGCGATCGCGGGGTCGCAGCGTAACCAGCCGGGGCGATAGCGGCTCAGTTCAGCGAGAAACGCATCCAGACGCTGATCATTGGCCACCAGCATGCCCTCGCTCCAGGCGTCCTGACCGGCATTGATCGGTTGCACCGCGCCAAGCTGGCTGGCGTTGAAGCGGCACTGGGTGCCTGCATCGAGCACCACTGGCGCAGCGCCGTTTGGGGTGACACGCACCTGATGTTGAAAAACGCTGACCAGCGTGCTCGCGCCGTCGGCCCTGACGGCGAAGCGCGTGCCCAGCGCCTGAATGCTGCCCTGTGCGGTCTGCACCTGCAGCGGCCGACGAGCAGGGTCGGCGGCGCTGGTAAGCAGCAGCTCGCCTCTGTGCAGTTGTATTCGGCGTTGAGTTGCGCTGTAGAGCACGTCGACGGCACTGGCGGTGTTCAGTTGCAGGCGCGATCCGTCGGCGAGCATCGTATTGAGCCGCTCGCCGGTGCGTGTGTGGTAGTCAGCCATCCAGCCTGCGCGTTGGCCTTGGCGATAACCTGCGTAGCCAAGCGCGCCGGTACCCATCATCAAGGCGAAACCTTTGAGCACGGCGCGTCTGCTATCCAGCGCGGGCTGATCGGCTAGGCGCAGCGCTCGCCCGGTAACGTTCGTGGGCATGCCATGCAGACGTTGTTGCAGTTGTTCGATCTGAGCCCAGGCCCAGCGATTGTATTCATCGCGGTCGAGCCATGCTTGCCAGCCAGCCTGGTCTGCAACCGAGGCTTCCTCGCATTGCAAAAGCCCAAACCATCCTGCGGCTTGTTCCAGGGCTGCGCGTTGTCGAGCGTGGAGGACGGTCATCAGCGTTCGGCGCCCAGGCTGAACAGCACGCAATGCTGGGTGGCCTTGGCTACATAGCGGGTAACCGTCACCACCGAAACCTGCAATTGCTCTGCAATCAGCTTGTAGCTCATGCCGTCGAGTTGCGACAGCAAAAACGCCTGGCGCACGTTTGGGCCCAGGCCGGCGAGCATCGCATCCAGTTCGCACAGGCTTTCGAGCAAAATCGCGCGGGTTTCTTCGCTGATGCTCACCGCCTCGGGTTGCTCGGCCAGGGCCTGCAGCCAGGCGCGTTCGAGCCGAGCCCGGCGAAAATGGTCGATCATCAGGCGGCGGGCGATGGTGGCCAGGTAACTCTTGGGTTCGCGCACTGCCTCAAGCTGATTCTGCGCATCCTTGGCACTGAGCACCCGAATGAACACATCCTGCACCAGGTCTGCGGCAAGCTCACGGCAGTCGACGCGGGGGCGCAGCCAGCTCAGCAGCCAACGCTGATGTTCCTGGTAAAGGCACTGCACCTGACGGTTCAGCGGGCGTTGGCTGGAGGTCATAAAAGGCTCGAAGCGCAATTGGGAGTCATTATCATTTTATGAGCGGCCTTGACGCTAAGCAAGCACGCCAGCGGCTGCAACGTGTACGCCGCGCTGATCGGCAAAGACTTGCGCGGCAAAAATCCGGATAATGGCGGCCATTTCGTTTCGCTTTATCATGGTAATCCCGCATGGAAATCAAGGTTAACTTTCTCGACAACCTCCGACTTGAAGCCAAGTTCGATGATTTCACGGTGGTCGCCGATCAACCCATTCGCTACAAGGGCGATGGCTCGGCGCCGGGTCCGTTCGACTACTTCCTGGCTTCGTCGGCGTTGTGTGCGGCTTACTTCGTGAAGTTGTATTGCGAAACGCGCAACATTCCCACCGACAACATTCGCCTGTCGCAAAACAATATCGTCGACCCGGAAAACCGCTACAACCAGATCTTCAAGATCCAGGTCGAACTGCCGGCGGATATCTCCGACAAGGACCGCCAGGGCATCCTGCGTTCGATCGACCGTTGCACGGTGAAGAAGGTGGTACAGGCCGGCCCAGAGTTCGTCATCGAACAGGTGGCTAACCTTGATGCTGATGCGCAAGCCTTGTTGATGCTCGACAGCGATCCGCAGGCAAGCACGTACATCGCTGGCAAGGACCTGCCACTGGAGCAGACCATTGCCAACATGTCGGGCATTCTCGCGGGCCTTGGGATGAAGATCGAAATCGCCTCGTGGCGCAATATCGTGCCCAACGTCTGGTCATTGCACGTGCGCGATGCGCATTCGCCCATGTGCTTTACCAACGGCAAGGGCGCCACCAAGGAAGGAGCCCTGGCTTCGGCGCTGGGCGAGTTCATCGAACGCCTCAACTGCAACTTCTTCTACAACGATCAGTTCTGGGGCGAAGACATCGCCAACGCCGAGTTCGTGCATTACCCGGACGAGCGCTGGTTCAAACCCGGCAGCAAGGACGCCTTGCCTGCCGAGATCCTCGATGAGTACTGCCTCGAGATCTACAACCCAGACGGCGAACTGCGCGGCTCGCACCTGTACGACACCAACTCGGGCAATGTGAAGCGCGGCATTTGTTCGCTGCCGTTCGTGCGCCAGTCCGACGGTGAAGTGGTGTACTTCCCCTCCAACCTGATCGAAAACCTGTACCTGAGCAACGGCATGAGCGCCGGCAATACTCTGGCCGAGGCGCAGGTGCAGTGCCTGTCAGAGATTTTCGAACGTGCGGTAAAACGGGAAATTCTTGAGGGTGAACTGGCCCTGCCAGATGTTCCTGAGGACGTGCTGGCCAAATACCCGGGCATCCTCGCCGGGATCAAGGGGCTGGAAGAGCAGGGCTTCCCGGTGCTGGTCAAGGATGCCTCGCTGGGCGGCGAATTCCCGGTCATGTGTGTGACCTTGATGAATCCGCGCACCGGCGGCGTGTTCGCCTCGTTCGGCGCGCACCCAAGCCTGGAAGTCGCGCTTGAGCGCAGCCTCACCGAGTTGCTTCAGGGGCGCAGCTTCGAAGGTCTCAATGACCTGCCGCAGCCGACGTTCGAGAGCCACGCAGTGACCGAGCCGAACAACTTCGTCGAGCACTTCATCGACTCCAGCGGTGTCGTCTCATGGCGCTTCTTCAGTGCCAAGGCCGACTTCGAATTCGTTGAGTGGGACTTCTCTGGTGAAGGGGAAAACTCCAACGAGGAAGAGGCTGCAACCCTGTTCGGCATCCTCGAATCGCTGGGCAAGGAAGTGTACATGGCCGTGTACGAGCACCTTGGCGCCAAGGCCTGCCGTATCCTGGTGCCGGACTATTCCGAGATCTATCCGGTTGAAGACTTGATCTGGGATAACACCAACAAGGCGCTGCTGTTCCGCGAAGACATCCTCAACCTGCACCGCCTGGACGATCGCAGCCTGAAGGCGCTGGTCAAGCGTCTGGATAACTGCGAAGTGGACGAATACACCGACATCACCACCTTGATCGGTGTCGAGTTCGACGACAACACGGTGTGGGGCCAGTTGACCATTCTGGAATTGAAGCTGCTGATCAAGCTCGCCTTGAAGCGCTTCGACGAAGCCAAGGAACTGGTAGAAGCGTTCCTGCAGTTCAACGACAACACCGTGGAGCGCGGCCTGTTCTATCAGGCGCTCAACGTGGTGCTGGAAGTGGTGCTCGATGATGAACTGGAACTGGCCGACTACGAGGTCAACTTGCGCCGCATGTTCGGTAATGCGCGGATGGATGCGGTCGTGGGCTCGGTCGAGGGCAACGTGCGCTTCCATGGCTTGACGCCGACCAGTATGAAGCTGGAGGGGCTCGATCGGCACCTGCGCTTGGTCGACAGCTACAAGAAGCTGCACGCAGCGCGGGCCAAGTTCGCGGGCTAAGCGGTTACCACGTGGGGCTGCTCTGCAGCCCCCTTATTTTTTGCCTTTCTTGATAGCCTTCAAGCGCGCCTTGGCCTTTTGCACAGCCTCGATGCGCTCGCTCTTCTTCATCTTCTTCCACTTGCGAATATCGTCTTTGCTGCGCCCGCAGCCCAGGCAAACTTCGTCGCGGATCTGGCATTTGGATATGCAAGGGTTGTCAGCGTCTTTGCCCAAAACTCTAGTCCTCAGCCGGTGCCGCTCAGCAAACGGGTAGCCGCCAGATTACAGCCCTGTCTGCGATTGCGCTGAACTATCGCTTTGGCCGAGCGATCTTCCATTAGGCCTCCAGGCGCAGTCTGTGCAGGGAGGGACCTCTGGATCGATGAAAGGAGCCACCGTGAACGACTCAACCCTCTATCGCTGCCGGCCAGGAGCGCTGCACGCGACTCTGTTGGCCGGTACCGTGCCGCTGTTTCTCGGCGCCTTGCTCAGTGACATAGCCTATTACCAAAGCTACCAGATTCAATGGGCCAACTTTGCTGCCTGGCTGATTGCCGGTGGCTTGCTGTTCTGCGGATTGGCATTGCTGTTTGCCCTGGTCAATCTGATCCGCGCCGAGCACAAGGGCGGGCGCCCAGTGGTGTACTTCGTGCTGTTGCTGGCTACCTGGCTGCTGGGCCTGATGAACGCCTTTGAGCATGCCAAGGATGCCTGGGCCGTGATGCCGTCGGGGCTGGTGTTGTCGGTCATCGTCAGTGCGTTGGCGTGCATCGCAACCGGCCTCGGCCTGACCAATCTGCGCTCCGGAGGTGTGAGATGAACCGCGTACATGCACTGACAGCCTTGAGCATGGCGCTGCTGCTCAGCGCCTGCGGTGGCGAGGGCGACGCCACGCAAACCTACGGCGCCAACCCGAAACTGCCTGATCAGCAGCGCGGCCTGTTGCCGAGCATGAAAATCGCCGAGCCGACCGCCTGGGGCGATCTCAAGCCAACCGTACCGCAGGGCTTCAACGTCACTGCGATTGCCACTGACCTGAAGATCCCGCGGCAGACGCTGGTGCTGCCCAACGGCGATATTCTGGTAGCGGAAGGGCGCGGCGGCAGTGCGGCCAAACTCAAGCCCAAGGACGTCATCGCCAGCTCTATCAAGGCCAAGGGCAATACCCAGGTCAAGGGCGGTAACCGCCTGACCTTGCTGCGTGACGCTGATGGTGACGGCAAGTACGAAGTGAAAACGGTGTTCGCCGAAGGCCTCAACGCACCCTATGGCCTGGCCTACTTCGAGGGCAGCGTGTACGTGGCCAATCAGGATGCGCTGGTGCGCTTTGACTACGCGGATGGCCAGGCCAAGGCCAGTGGCCCGCCCAGTAAGGTCAGCGACCTGCCGGCCGAGATCAACCACCACTGGACCAAGGCGCTGACGATCAGCCCCGACGGGCGCTACCTGTACGTGGGCATCGGCTCCAACAGCAATATCACCGAGCGCGGCATGGAGGTCGAAATAGATCGGGCCATGGTCTGGCAGATCGACGCCCAGACCGGCGCGCACAAGCCGTATGCGACTGGCCTGCGTAACCCGACTGCGCTGAGCATCGAACCCACCAGCGGTGAACTTTGGGCTGTGGTCAACGAGCGCGATGAGCTTGGCCCTGACCTGGTGCCTGACTACCTGACCTCAGTCAAAGCGGGGGGCTTCTACGGCTGGCCCTATAGCTACTGGGGGCAGAACGTCGACCCACGTGCGCAGCCGCAGAACCCCGAGAAAGTCGCTGCGGCGATCAAGCCGGATTACAGCCTCGGCTCCCACGTTGCGGCTCTGGGCGTTGATTTCTCGGTGGCGGCCATGGGCACGCAGTTTGCCGAGGGCGCGTTCGTCGGCGAGCACGGTAGCTGGAACCGACCGAATCCGGTGGGCTACAAGGTGATCTTCGTGCCGTTCAGCAATGGCAAGCCGGCCGGCGAGCCGATCGACTTTGCCACCGGCTTCCGTGGTGAAGATGGCAAGACCCGCGGTCGCCCGGTGGGTGTGACGGTGGATCCGCGTGGTGCGCTGATCATCGCCGACGACCTCGCCAACACCATTTGGCGGGTAACGCGCAGTCAGTAATGCTGCGCTGAGCACCAATACCAGGCCATCTGCGTGAAGCCTCAGCGCAGATGGCCTGTTTGTTAGCGTGAAAAATGTTGGCACTCAGTGAATTTTTTCGTAACCCTTTGTATCTGATGCCTTAGAGCCTGGCCATTAAAACAATGGCAACCGGTAATGGACACGTCAGTAACAGAGTGGCAGATATGAAATCACGCAAAAAAAGCGTCAAGCCGATCGGCTTGAAAGACATCACCATTGTTGACGACGCCAAGATGCGCAAGGCGATCACCGCCGCAGCGCTTGGCAACGCCATGGAGTGGTTCGACTTCGGCGTCTACGGCTTTGTCGCCTATGTGCTTGGCAAGGTCTTTTTCCCCGGCGCTGACCCCAGCGTACAGATGATCGCAGCCTTGGGTACGTTCTCGGTGCCGTTCCTGATTCGGCCCCTGGGCGGGCTGTTCTTCGGCGCCCTCGGCGACAAATACGGCAGGCAGAAGGTTCTCGCCGCCACCATTGTGATCATGTCCCTGAGCACCTTCGCCATTGGCTTGATTCCGTCCTATGCCGCGATTGGTATCTGGGCGCCCATCCTGCTACTGCTGTGCAAGATGGCCCAGGGCTTCTCGGTAGGGGGTGAATACACCGGTGCCTCGATCTTCGTCGCCGAGTACGCCCCGGACCGCAAGCGCGGCTTCCTCGGCAGTTGGCTCGACTTCGGCTCGATCGCAGGCTTTGTTGCCGGCGCCGGCCTGGTGGTGTTCATCTCGGCCATGATCGGTGAAGAGAGGTTCCAGGAGTGGGGCTGGCGGGTGCCGTTTCTGCTGGCGCTGCCGCTGGGCATGATCGGCCTGTACCTGCGCCATGCGCTGGAAGAGACCCCCGCCTTCCAGCAGCATGTCGACAAGCTCGAGCAGGGCGATCGCGAAGGGCTGGCTGGCGGTCCGAAGGTGTCGTTCAAGGAGGTGGCTACCAAGCACTGGCGCAGCCTGCTGACCTGCGTAGGCGTAGTCATCGCCACCAACGTCACCTATTACATGCTGCTGACTTACATGCCCAGCTACCTGTCGCACAACCTGCATTACAGCGAGAACCGCGGGGTGCTGATCATCATCGCGATCATGGTGGGCATGCTCTTCGTGCAGCCTCTGATCGGCTTCCTCAGCGATAAGTACGGGCGCCGCCCGTTCATCCTGTGCGGCAGCATCGGCTTGTTCGCACTGGCCATTCCGGCCTTCATGCTGATCACCAGCGGTGTGCTCGGGCTGATCTTCGCCGGTTTGCTGATGTTGGCGGTGCTGCTCAACTTCTTCATCGGGGTGATGGCTTCGACGCTGCCGGCGATGTTCCCTACGCACATTCGCTACAGCGCGCTGGCCAGTGCCTTCAATATTTCTGTGCTGATTGCCGGCCTGACCCCGACCATCGCCGCCTGGCTGGTAGAAAGCACCAACAACCTGTACATGCCGGCTTACTACCTGATGGTCATTGCCCTGATCGGTCTGATCACCGGTATCACCATGAAAGAAACTGCCAATCAGCCATTGCGCGGCGCTGCGCCCGCCGCCTCGGACATCGATGAAGCGCGTGAACTGCTGCAGGAACACCACGACAACATTGAACAAAAAATCGAGGACATTGACGAGCAGATTGCTGAACTTGAGGCCAAACGCACGCATTTGGTACAACAACATCCGCGTATTGATTAGCTCGAAACGAGCAAGTCGGATCAGGCTGTGAGAGGATGGCCGGCAAACCATGTGTCTGGCAGAACAGGACCCTGAATTAAACCTGATGAAGACTCCAAAACGTATTGAGCCGCTGATCGAAGACGGTCTGGTCGACGAGGTGTTGCGGCCCTTGATGAGTGGCAAGGAAGCAGCGGTGTATGTGGTGCGCTGCGGTAACCAGGTGCGTTGTGCCAAGGTCTACAAGGAGGCCAACAAACGTAGCTTCCGCCAGGCGGCCGAGTACCAGGAAGGGCGCACGGTGCGCAACAGCCGCCAGGCGCGGGCCATGGCCAAGGGTTCCAAGTACGGTCGCAAGGAAGCCGAAGATGCCTGGCAGAACGCCGAGGTGGCCGCCTTGTTCCGCCTCGCGCATGCCGGCGTGCGAGTGCCCAAGCCCTACGACTTCCAGGACGGCGTGCTGTTGATGGAGCTGGTGGTCGATGCCGACGGCAACGCCGCGCCACGCCTCAACGACGTTCACCTGGAGCCGGATCAGGCGCGTGAATACCACGCGTTCGTGATCCGCCAGATCGTCTTGATGCTTTGTGCAGGGCTGGTGCACGGTGACTTGTCCGAATTCAACGTCCTGCTCGGCCCGGATGGCCCGGTGATCATCGACTTGCCGCAGGCCGTCGATGCTGCCGCCAACAACCATGCTTTCAGCATGCTCGATCGTGACGTGGCGAACATGAGCGGTTACTTCGGGCGCTTTGCTCCCGAGCTCAAGGACACCCGCTACGCCCGCGAGATGTGGTCGCTGTTCGAGGCCGGGGAATTGTTGCCCGATAGCCCGCTGACCGGCGAGTTCGAGGATGACGACCACGACGCCGATGTCGGCGGCGTGCTGCGCGAGATCGAAGCGGCGCGGATGGATGACGAACGTCGCCGTGCCGGTCGTGAAGAAGCCGAGCGTGGCCCGGTCAAGAGCGAGGAGCCGCCACCGCCGCCGTGGCTGCAGTAACCCCTGGCAATAAGATTCGCCTGATTGCTGCCTGCCCACTGGCCGACCATGATTGCGCGATTGTTCAGGTGCAATGCCTGAACAATCGCAATGGTGGCTGCGGGCGGGCGGTCTTACGACCAACCGAGTGAACCAACCTTACAGCTCGAACTAGCGGGCCCGCTCGTAGCCGCCACCCATCACTTGCACTTGGCCATCACCACCTGACAGGTCTTCGGCGTACCGCCTGAACGGCTCGCATAGCGCATGCAGCTGTCCATGGATTTCTTGCGCGCCGCGCTCAACGTGTTGCCCCATGCCAGGCCACCCTCGCCAGCGGTCGGCACTGCCTTGGCGAAGCAGTTCGCGCCTGCTTGGGCATAGCGCGTAGCGCTGGATTTGTTCGAGCATCCCGTCAGCGATGCAAGGCTGCCGATGAGCAGGATCAGCAGCAACCACGATGGGTGGTAGCCAGGTATCGCAGTGCGGGCCATGGAGGTTCCTGTAAGCCTGATGATGTTCGTACCTCAGTTTAGCCCTGATTGCGCCTACCCTTGAAGGGCAGAACGATGCAACCTATGGCTGCAACGCTGTGCCCAAGAGTTAGTGATTAACGCCCGTTGTGCCCTGAGAGGAAGCCCCACCGATGTTGGTCGTCGAGCAGCTGCGCAAGTCATTCAATACCGCCCAGGGCGTTCTGCCTGTGCTGCAGGGCGTCGACCTGCAACTGGCGCGGGGCAGCAGCCTGGCGCTGATGGGCGAATCCGGTAGTGGCAAAAGCACGTTGTTGCACCTGCTCGCCGGACTTGATCGGGCTGACAGCGGCAGGATACTGATCGAGGATGTACCCCTCGATACGCGGGACGAAACGGCGCTGGCACGCTGGCGGCGCGACAGCATTGGCCTGGTGTTCCAGCAGTACAACTTGATCAGCAGCCTCGACGTTGCCGCCAATCTGGCGTTTCAAGCCCGCTTGGCCGGGCGCCACGATCCTGCCTGGACCGCGCAGCTGGCGGAGCGGCTTGGGTTGACCGAGTTGTTGCAGCGCTACCCCGAGCAGCTGTCGGGCGGCCAGCAGCAACGTGTGGCGATTGGTCGTGCGTTGGCGGGACGGCCGGCGATGGTGCTGGCCGACGAGCCCACCGGCAGCCTCGATGAAGCAAGCAGTGAAGAAGTCCTGCAACTGATGCTCGAGCTGGTTGCCCAGGCGGGCAGCAGCCTGTTGATGGTGACCCATAGCCGGCAGTTGGCGGCGCGGCTCGAACATCGGTGCTTCCTCAAGGCTGGACGTGTTCAGCCGGAGCCGGATTGATGGCCAGCCTGCTGATCACCTTGCAGGCGCTACTCAGCCATTGGCGCCGGCACCGCTTGCAGTGCTTCAGTATCTTTACCGGGCTATGGCTGGCAACGGCATTGTGGACCGGCGTGCAGGCGCTCAACAGCCAGGCCCGCAGCGACTATGCTCGTGCCAGTGGTGTGCTTTCGGGCGCCAGCCAGACGCAACTGGTGCCGCGTCAGGGCGAGCGTCTGGCGCAAGCGCTGTATGTGCAACTGCGCACTAGAGGCGTGCAGGTGACGCCGGTTCTGGAAGGCCGCCTGCAACTTTCAGGAAGCGCGACTCAGGCAGTGCGCTTGATCGGTATTGAACCGCTGAGCCTGCCAGCGAAGATGGCCGTGGCCGGGGTACAGGCGCAAGCGTTCGAGCTTGCGGCCTTCATCGACAGCCCTGGGCAAGCCTGGATCAGTCCAGACACGCTACGTCAGTTGAACCTGCAACCGGGTGAGCGCGCGCGCACCCGCGATGGTCAGCTGATGCCGCCGTTGGTCCTGCAAGCGGAACTGGCGCCTGGGGTGATCGTGGTCGATATCGGCCACGCGCAGGCGCTGCTCGGCGCGCCAGGACAACTGTCGCGTCTGCTGCTCGAAAAACAACCCACTGCGCTGCCTGCCGACATCGCCGCCCAGCTTATGCTGCAAACCGGTGGCGACGACGGTGATCTGCAGCGCCTGACCGACAGCTTTCACCTCAACCTGACTGCGCTGGGCTTGCTGGCATTCGTAGTCGGCCTGTTCATTGCCCATGCGGCCATTGGCCTGGCGCTGGAGCAACGGCGCGGCTTGATCAGAACCTTGCGTGCCTGCGGTGTCAGCTTGCGGGTGCTGTTGACCGGGCTGGCGCTGGAGCTGGGTGCGTTCGCGTTGCTCGGCGGCCTCGCCGGGGTAGTCAGTGGTTATCTGCTGGCCAGCCTGTTGTTGCCTGACTTCGCGGCCAGCGTGCGCGGCTTGTATGGAGCGCAGATCGCCGGGCAGCTGAGCCTGTCGCCGCAGTGGTGGTTGGCCGGCGTCGGCGTGAGTCTGCTCGGTGCGTTGTTGGCCGGTGTCAGCAGCGTGCTGCGCGCTGCGCGCCTGCCGCTGCTGGCGCTTGCCCAGCCACAGGCCTGGCGCCTGGCCCAAGGGCCGTGGCTGCGTCGTCAGGCGATGGTCGCCTTGTTGCTTGGTTTGGTAGCGCTGGGGTGCTGGCAGTGGGGCAATAACCTGAGCAGCGCCTTTGTCCTGCTCGCGGCATTGCTGCTGGCAGCGGCGCTATTGCTGCCGGCCTTGCTCGAGCTTGCCCTGGCCGGTTTGGCGCGCTTGTGCCGGCGGCCATTGCCGCAATGGTTCGTGGCCGACAGCCGCCAGCAATTGCCGGCGCTGAGCCTGGCGCTGATGGCCTTGCTGCTGGCGTTGGCCGCCAGCGTCGGTGTGGGCAGCATGACCGAGGGCTTTCGCCGCACCTTTACCGGCTGGCTCGATCAGCGCCTGTCGGCAGACCTGTACCTGACCCCACGCGACACTGCCCAGGCAGTGCAGATCAGCGACTGGCTGGCACGCCAGCCCGAAGTCACCGCGGTGCTGCCCAACTGGCGCGTCGAGTGGCGGCTGCAGCAATGGCCGACGCAGGTCCAGGGCATCGTCGATCACCCGTACTACAACAATCACTGGCCGCTGCTGGAAAAATCCGCCGGTGCCTGGGAGCAGCTTGCGCAGGGGCGCGGGATCATGCTCAGCGAACAGTTGGCCAGGCGCCTGCAGCTGGGTCTTGGCGACGCCTTGCAACTGCCCGAGCCATCAGCCCAAACGATGCCGGTAGTGGGCATCTATGCCGATTATGGCAATCCCAAAGGGCACCTGCTGATCAGTGCCGACTGGTTACGCCAGCACTGGCCGCAGGCGACGTTGAGCAATCTGGGCCTGACCTTGGCTGGCGAGCATTTGCCGGCGCTAAAGCGGGCGCTGGGCCAACAGTTCAGCCTCGATGACAGCCGCATGGTTGAGCAGACCACGCTCAAGCGATGGTCTGCTGCGGTGTTCGAGCGCACCTTTGCCGCTACCGCCGCACTCAACAGCCTGACCCTCGGTATCGCTGGTGTGGCGTTGTTCATCAGCCTGCTGAGCCTCGGCCAGAGCCGCCTGGGCCAGTTGGCGCCGTTGTGGGCGCTGGGGGTCGAACGCCGTCGGTTGATCTGGCTGACACTCGGCCAGACCCTGATGCTGAGCAGTTGCACCGTGTTGTTGGCGATTCCGCTTGGCTTGCTGCTGGCCTGGTGCCTGGTGGCCGTGGTCAACGTGCAGGCGTTTGGTTGGCGTCTGCCGCTCTACGTGTTCCCCGGTCAGCTGCTGCAACTGGCAGTGCTCGGCGTGCTGACCAGCTTTCTGGCCAGCGTCTGGCCGCTCTGGCAACTGGCGCGCAGGCAACCCAGCGATCTCTTGAGGCAGTTTGCCAATGAACGTTAAACCCTGGCTGACCGCGCTGTGCCTGTTGCTTGCAGGCTGCGATGCGCCTGCACCCGAGCCGGACAGTTTTGCCGGCTTGGGGCAGGAGGCCGGCGCCTTCCAGCAGGTCACGCCGGGCCATGAGCTGCAGTTCCCGCGTGATCACGGCGCCCACAACGGCTTCCGCATCGAGTGGTGGTACGTCACCGCCAACTTGCAGGATGCCCAGGGGCGGCAGTGGGGCGCGCAGTGGACCTTGTTTCGTTCGGCATTGCGCCCTGGCGCAGAAACCGCCGACTGGAACAGCCCCAATCTGTGGATGGGCCACGCGGCGCTGACCGGGCCGGGCGGTCATCAGTCCAGTGAGGTGCTCGCCCGCGGTGGCATCGGCCAGGCTGGGGTTGAGGCGCAGCCATTTCGCGCCTGGATAGATGATTGGTCGCTGCTGGGCGGCAATGGGATTGGCCAGTTGCAGATGAAAGCCGCAGGTGAGGATTTCCGCTTTGATCTGCACTTGGTCAGTGAGCGGCCATTGGTGCTGCACGGGGCCAAGGGCTACAGCGAAAAATCCGGCAAAGGCCAGGCTTCCTATTACTACAGCCAACCGTTCTATCAGGTCAGTGGCGAAGTCGAGCGTGACGGCCAGCACGTGGCCGTTACCGGTCAGGCCTGGCTCGATCGCGAATGGAGCAGCCAACCTCTGGCGGCCGGGCAGTCAGGCTGGGACTGGTTTTCCCTGCACCTGGACAGCGGCGCCAAGGTAATGCTGTTTCAGGTGCGCGAAGCTCACGGCGATGCCTATAAAGCCGGCACCTGGGTCAGCGCCGACGGCAAGACCCAGCCACTCCAGGGGGCGCAGATCGAGCTGCAAGTGCTGGCCTCGAGCAAGCAGGCAAACGGTAAAACCGTACCGACCCGCTGGCGCGTGCGGCTGCCGGAGCAGGGCGTCGATGTCCAGGTCGAAGCGCTGTACAAGCAGGCCTGGATGAACACCCGGTTCCCGTATTGGGAAGGGCCGGTGCGGGTCGAGGGCGGCAGCGGGCAGGGCAGGGGTTACCTGGAAATGACCGGTTACTGATCTTTGTGGAGAAGCGCACTGTCGGCCAACTCACACCGCTGCGAGCAGGCCATCCTTGCCCAGGTGATAACGCTGCAGGTCCCGAGCCAGCGTCAGTTGCCCGCTGTAATGGGCCTGCGCCTCCTGGCGCACATCATCGATGGACGGGCTGCGCTGCGGGTTGTCCTGATAACGGGCGCTGAAGTGAGTCAATACCAGGTTCGGTACACCTGTAGCCTCGGCAAATTGCGCGACAGCCGCCGCAGTGCTGTGGCCGAAGTTCGATTGCGAGCGTTGCAGCACAGGTTCGGTGAAGGTGGCTTCATGCACTAGCACATCGGCACCTTTGGCAGCCTCGGCCAGCAGAGCGGGTGAGTCGTTGTCGCCGCAGACGACGATGCGCCGGGCCGCTCGCGATGCCTTCAGGTAAGTCAGCGTGTCGAGCACACGACCTTCATGTTCGACCTGCCGGCCATGGGCCAGATCACCCCACAGCGGCCCGCGCGGGATGCCGTCAGCTTGCAGGCGGTCGGTGTCCAGGCGCGGCTCCGGGTTGATCTCGGTGAACACAAAGCCATAGCTCGGCACCCGGTGCGACAGCTCTATGGTAGTCACCGCAACCTGCGCGCTGCGCCAGTCCTGCAGCGTTTCTACCGCCAGCAGATGCAGTTCGAAGGGCAGATAGGTCTGGCTCACCGCCAGGCTCAGGCGCAGCCACTCATGCAGTGCCAGCGGCATGATCAGTTCGAGCGGTTCGCTGCGCCCGGACATTCCCGCGCTGGCGAGCAATCCCGGTAGCCCGTAGCAGTGGTCGCCGTGGACATGGGTGATGAATATCCCGCGCAGATCACGCATCGACAGTGATGTGTGAAGTAACTGATGCTGGGTGCCTTCGCCGCAATCAACCAGATACCAGCTTTTGCCGGACGCTTCGATGACTGCTGTCGCGCTGACGTTGCGGGCCTTGGTGGGTACCCCAGACGAGGTGCCCAGAAACTGCAGGTCCATTGCAGGATCCTCTTGGGTTCGGAGGGCTATTTTAGCCTTGCGTTGGCTGACTGATGAAGACTCTCAAAGCAGGTTTGAGCGTTTTGGCTGTCAGGAAAAGTCTCCGTCCGTAAGACTTTTCGCTCAATGTAGTAGGGCGCATCCTGTTCGCTTTTGGCGGGGAAAAATACCGGTCAGAAGCTGCTAGTTTCCCTGGCTCAACAAGCACAGGGCGTTTGCAGATGCGCGTGATAATTGACGGTAAAGGTCAAGCTGTCGATGGCGATGATACGACAACGGGTGCGGTGTGCATCGCCACGGGTGATGGCTACATCTGTGATGGGCGCATGGTCCTGCGTGTCGGCGACAAGACCACGGCCTGCCCGTTGTGCGCCGAACCAGGCACCGTTGCCGAAGGCGCGCCGTGCTTTATCTCCGATGGCAGCGAAGTGGCGGTCGATGGTTCGCTGGTGCTGTGCGCTTGCCCGCCCGGTACCAACCGAGTTGTAGCGCCACCTGACTTTGTTCCACCCTGGCGGGAGACAAGGTCTTCGCGCGTGGTCGGCCCAAGCGCGCAGAGCTTTGGTCAGCCTGTGCACTTCGTTGATAGCCGGCCGTACATCAATGAGCCAGGCTTCCATATTGTCCAGCGCAACATGTCCTTCCCGCAGGTGCTGATGCAGTTAGCCGAGCAGGACAGTACCTTGCCGATCTCGCGGCTGCAGATGCTCAACCCGACCTTCAAGGACGGCTTCAAGGCCGGCGAGATTTTCGTCATTGGTGACCCCGACAACGGCGATGCCTGCACCCGCGAAGAAGCTCAACTGATGGCCGCCGCACAGCAGGCCCGCGACTCGCTGGCGCTGCTCGACTACGACGAGGCCGAATTCATGATGGAGCATCAGGCTGAGATTGCAGGATTGCTGACAGGCGCGAGTCAGTCCATGGGTGTCGGTAAGGACGTGCTGGAGCAAGGCCTGAGGCAAATCCGGGCGACCTTGCTGGAGGTCGATCAGTTGCATAAGCAGCAGTTCGCCAAGTTCGGCCACCTGAACAGCCCGGAGTTTTTTGCTAATCGACAGAAGTTGCTCAGGCAACTGGATGGACAGTTGAAGGCGGCGTTTTTGAACAAGCGATTGAACCTTGGCCCTTACGAGCGTCTTCGCCGTGATCTGAAGATATCTACCAAAAGCCTGGTTCATCATTGGTCAAAAGCCGGCGGGCCGGGGCAGATTCCGGGGTATGCCACGCATTTGGATGAGGTGGCGAAGGCGGCCAAGTACGTCAAGTATGGCGGACACATCGGCACAGCCTTGGGAGGTACATCGTCTTATTTGAAGGTGGAGGAAGTATGTCGAGCGGGCGAGACGGAGGAGTGCAAGCGGATTCGGTTTACAGAGGCGGGTAGTTTTATAGGCGGACTCTCTGGCGGATCTCTCGGTGCAGCCGGTGGCAAGGGAGCCGCTGTAGCGGTATGTGGCTTCGCTGGTCCTTATGCCCCTGTTTGTAGCCTAGTGATGGTGGGCGCCGGTGCAATAATCGGTGGTAAGTATGGTGGGTCGCTTGGAGAGGTGGGAGGTGAGGTTATCTATGAGGAAACAACACAGTGATGAATATCCCTGAATCATGGTCGCTAGACCTAAAGCTGTGGCTCTTCGTGACCCCATTTGTATTGATGTGGGCCGGGATGGGTTTGTATGTGTTTGTGATTCTGAGTCGGGATTTCAAAGGTCTGCAACAGATCGTCTCTACCAATCCGAGATTAATTATTGTGATGCCGAGCAATTTTCGAGCGTTTCATGATAGGTGGTGGTTCGTTATAAATTTTTCTTGGTTGCTTCACTGTCGTCGTCTATATATACGGCGCGGTCAAATCACTGATGAAGATTTGAGGCTTATCCCTAGGGGCTTGCGTATTCGTCTCAATGTCGGAGGGCTGCTGATGTGTGTAGGGTTCGCGTGGATGCCGCTACTTCATTTAGTTATAACGTTGTGGTGAACCCGTCGCGGCTGGTCTGCGTACCTCTATCGGTGATTTGCTGTGAGTTGAGGCCGGGTGTCCCTGTGGAAAGTCTTTTAGTCTGAAAGAGACTGGGGAATCACATTTTTCAATGTTATAGCTTGAGGGTATCAGTGAGTGAATTAAATCTGAATGATTGTTGTCGAAAAGAAGCTGGAACTGTAAGTATATGGTCGGAAGGTGTCGTGACACGTTAGCCCCTTCCGACCTATATCATCTAATCCGCCTTACGCCACACCAACTCACTCACGTCATACCCTTGCTCACGCGCCGTAGTCAGCAATTTCTCACGTGTTTCACTGCCGATGGTCGGCGTGCGCGACAGCAGCCACAGATACTCGCGGTTCGGGTGGCCGACCAATGCAACCTGGTAATCCTGATCGTGGTACAGCACCCAGTACTCGCCCTTGGTCAAGCCGGGCAGAAGCTTGCTGAACCAGTTGTCGAACCTGACCCAGAGCTTGTCGGTCTTGCCCCGCACCTGTGGTTCGGCGGTGCCGTGGACTTCGTTCCACTTGCCGTCTTCTTCACGGCAGCGATTGGTGACGTCGATCAGGCCGTCGGCGCGCAGACCGTATCGCGCTTCTGACTGCACGCAGTTGCGCTGGAAGAACATCGGCAGGCGGGCGACTTCATACCAGGTGCCCTGGTAACGCTGCAGGTCGACCTGCATGGTTGCCGGCGGTTTCTGGTTGTCGCTGGAGCTTGCGCAGCCGGCCAGCGCCAAGGCCAGGCATGACAGCAGCAAAGTGTTGCGTAGGATCATCAGGCACCTCCTGGAAACAGTCGAATGGTTTGTCTGCAACGTTCGATCCCAACGCGCTGGGAAAGTGCCGATGTGCGGCCCAGCAGGTTGCAACATCACCGTCGAGCCAGCCATTGAGTTGTGCAAAGCTTTGAGTATAGGGTAGCCGCCCACCATCGCCCGAGGTCTCCATGGAACTGCGCCAATTACGCTACTACCTCGGTGTACTCGAACACGGCAGCCTCGGCCGCGCCGCCCTTGAGCTGGGTGTTGGCGCTTCGGCGTTGAGCCAGCAGCTGTCCAAGCTCGAAGGTGAGCTGTGCACGCGGCTGTTGACCCGCACCAGCACCGGCGTAACGCCGACTGCGGCCGGTTTGGCGTTCCAGCACCATGCCCGGCTGACACTGCGTCAGGCCGAGCACGCTGTGCTGGCCGCGCAGAGCGGGCGCATGAGCGGCTATGCCAGCGTTGGCCTGGCGCCCACAACAGCATCGATCCTCGGCCTGCCGCTGATTGCGCGCATGCGCGAGCGTTATCCAGACGTGCGCCTGCATCTGGTCGAGATGCTTTCGGGTTATCTGGTCAACCAGCTCAACGCGCGCCATCTGGACCTGGCGGTACTGTTCCAGGCCGATGTGGGGCCGCGTTTGAGCCTGCGACCGCTGCTGCAAGAGCGCTTGTTTGCGTTGGTGCCAGCGGCGCTGGTGCGGGCGGAGTGGGGCGATAGCCTTAGCCTGGCACAGCTCAAGGATCTGCCGCTGGTGTTGCCCAGCGCCCAGCACGGTTTGCGCACGACACTGCGTTCAGCCTTCGAGCGGGTGGGGCATGAGCCTGACATTGTCATGGAGATCGACGGCCTGTCGTTGTTGATGGACGCGGTGTGTGCCGGCCACGCCGCAACCATCCAGCCAGGCGCCACGGTAGCGCGATCGCTGCAGGCGGGGCTGAAGGTGTTCGAGATCAGCGATGCCGACGCCGAGCGGCGCAATGTGATGGTCAGCCTGGCCGAGGACGAACTGTCACCGGCGGCACTGGCCACGCGCATCGTGCTGTTCGACGTGGCGCGTGAGCTGGTCGAGCAAGGCCGTTGGCCCGGTGCACGGATGCTCTCGACCTGACCCTTTAGCAAAACTGCAGGCCCCTGTGCCGACAGCCCGTTTCGCCGTCCTGGGCAGCGCTCTAAAGTCGCCGCCATCGCGAGGAGCAACCGAACGCCCGTCTCCTCGCTGAACAGGAGGCGATATGATTGATGTGCTCGTCATAGGGGGCGGCAACGCAGCCCTGTGCGCTGCGCTGATGGCGCGAGAGGCCGGTGCCAGCGTGCTGTTGCTGGAAGCCGCACCGCGCGAATGGCGCGGTGGCAACTCGCAGCACACGCGCAACCTCAGGTGCATGCACGATGCGCCGCAGGATGTGCTGGTCGAGAGCTACCCGGAAGAAGAGTTCTGGCAGGACCTGCTCAAGGTCACCGGCGGCATGACCGATGAAAAGCTGGCGCGCCTGGTTATCAGAGCTTCGGCGACCTGCCGGGACTGGATGCGCAGCCATGGCGTGCACTTTCAGCCGTCGTTGTCCGGTGCCCTGCATACCGCGCGCACCAACGCCTTTTTCATGGGTGGCGGCAAGGCGCTGGTCAATGCCTATTTCCGCAGCGCCGAGCAGCTCGGCGTAGGCGTTCGCTACAACGCACCGGTCAGCCACATCGAACTTGACGGTGATCGTTTTGTGGCCGCCCATATCGGCCCACGTCACGTCGATGGCCGCGACCTGCCCGCCGAACGTATCGAGGCGCGGGCCTGTGTGCTCGCCGCCGGTGGCTTTGAGTCCAATCGTGAGTGGCTACGCGAGGCCTGGGGCCAGAACGAACGTGGCGAGTGGACTGCAGACAATTTTCTGATCCGTGGCACACGCTTCAACACCGGCGTGCTATTGCGTGGCTTGATGGAGCAGGGCGCCGACACCATCGGCGATCCGACCCAGGCGCACATGGTTGCCATCGACGCGCGTGCTCCGCTGTATGACGGCGGCATCTGCACCCGTATCGACTGCGTGTCGCTTGGCGTGGTGGTCAACCGTGACGGCCAGCGCTTCTACGACGAGGGTGAAGACTTCTGGCCCAAGCGCTATGCCATCTGGGGCCGCCTGGTCGCCCAGCAGCCAGGGCAGGTGGGCTTTTCGATCATTGACCAAAAGGCGCTCGGGCGTTTCATGCCGCCGGTGTTTGCCGGCACCAAGGCCAATACCCTCGGCGAACTGGCACAGCAGCTCGGCCTGCCCGAGGGCGAATTCGTCGCCACCGTGCAGGCCTACAACGCAGCCTGCCAGGTCGGCACGTTTGACCACACTCGGCTTGATGACTGCCATACCCAAGGCGTGCAACCGGTCAAGAGCCATTGGGCGCGCCCGCTGGATACCCCACCTTTCTACGGCTACCCGTTGCGCCCCGGCGTGACCTTTACCTACCTGGGCCTGCGCACCGATCACACCGCCGCCGTGCACTTTGCCGGCAAGCCCAGCCCGAACCTGTTCGTTGCCGGTGAAATGATGGCCGGCAACGTCTTGGGCAAGGGCTACACCGCCGGCGTCGGCATGTCCATCGGCACCGCTTTCGGCCGGATTGCCGGCACCCAGGCGGCGGCAGCGCTCGGCTATCACCATCCTTCCAGCGAGATTACCCATGACTGCGCAACTGCTTGAACCGCGGCTGGTCGAGCCCAGCAAGGGCCACGGCGAACTGATCGCCGTGCTGAATGTGGACGAAAGCGAAGTCGACCGGCAGATGCGCATCTGTAATGCCTGCCGTTATTGCGAGGGCTTTTGCGCGGTGTTCCCGGCAATGACCCGGCGGCTGGACTTCAACAAGGCCGACATCCACTACCTGGCCAACCTGTGTCACAACTGCGGTGCCTGCCTGCATGCCTGCCAGTACGCCGCACCGCATGAGTTTGCCGTAAATGTGCCGAAGGCGCTGGCCACCGTGCGCGGCCAGACTTACTCGGACTACGCCTGGCCAAGCGCGTTCGGCCGGCTCTACCGGCATAACGGCACGCTGCTCGCCAGTGCACTGGCAGCCGGGTTGTCGCTGTTCCTGCTGCTGGCGCTGCTGGTCAATGGCACGCTGCTACCAGGGCGGCTGGCGGGGGATTTCTATGCGGTGTTCCCGCATAACACCCTGGCGTTGATGTTTGGCGTGGTCTTCGCCGCGGCCATGTTGGCTTTGAGCATCGCCGTCAGACGCTTCTGGCGCGAGGTCGCACCGGCAGACAGCCCGCCCGCAAGCAAGCATGCTGCGGTGGTGGAAGCCTCGACTGCGGCGCTGACACTGAAGTATCTGGACGGTGGTCATGGCCAGGGCTGCACCAACGAGAGCGACCGCTACACCTTGTGGCGCCGGCGTTTTCATCACCTGACCTTCTACGGTTTCATGCTCTGTTTCGCGGCGACGGTGGTCGCCACCGGTTACCACTACCTGCTGGGTGAAATGGCGCCTTATCCGTTGCTCAGCTGGCCGGTAGTGCTGGGTACTGTCGGCGGTGTGGGCCTGGTCATCGGCCCTGTCGGCCTGCTGCTGCTCAACCTGCGCCGCGACCCAGCGCATGGCGATGTCAGCCAGCGGCCGATGGACCGCGCGTTCATCCTGCTGTTGCTGCTGGTCAGTCTGACTGGCCTGGCCTTGCTCGGCTGGCGCGACACCGGAGCGATGGCCATCTTGCTCGCGGTGCACCTGGGCTGCGTGATGGCGCTGTTCCTGACCTTGCCCTACGGCAAGTTCGCCCACGGCATTTTCCGCAGCGCGGCGTTGCTCAAGTTTGCCATCGAAAAACGCCAGCCCGATCCGCACGGCCTGGGGGGCGAATGACGTCCGCTCAGTACCAGCGCAAGTCAGTCGCCGTGCACGGCTCAGCTGTTCGGCCATTTCTCCAGCAGAATGGCCACGAACTTCTCGGCAGCCGGCGACAGCGAGGCGCCGCGCCGGTAGACCAGGCCGAGGGTGCGGGTCACCTCTGGCTCGCTCAGCGGCACGCTGACCAGGGTAGGGTGGTCGGCTGCCGGCATGGCCAGGCTGGGCATGGCGGAGACGCCAAGGCCAGCCTCGACCATGCCCAGCGACGTCGACAAGTGCTGCACCTCATAGAACCACTTGGGACGCCAGCTCAGGCCGGACAAGGCATGGTCGAGCAGCATCCGGTTGCCGCTCAGGCGGCCTACGCCGATCAGGCGATAGTCGGCCAGCTGCGTCCAGGTCACCGAAGCGCGGCTGGCCAGCTCGTGGTCACGGCGGCAGGCGAGGACGAACTTCTCCTCGACCAGCGGCACGAACTCAATGTCCGGGTGCTGGCCACTCATCATGTTGATGCCGAAGTCGGCTTCACCGCGCAGTACGGCCTCAAGCCCGTCGTTGGCGCTGAGATCGAGCAGGCGAATACGGATCTTCGGGTATTGCTCGTTGTACAGGCGAATCACCGACGGCAAAAAGTAGAACGCTGCCGTCGGGATGCAGGCCAGGGTCACCTGGCCGGTCTGGCGTTCGGCCAGTTCGCGGATGCTCAGGATCGAGTCCTCGAAGTCATCCAGCAGGCGCCTGGCCTTGGGCAGGAAGTCGCGGCCGACACTGGTCAGGCTGACCCGGCGCGTAGTCCGTTCGAGCAACGGCGTACCCAGGCCTTCTTCTAGCTTCTTGATCCGCCGGCTCAGTGCCGGTTGAGACAGATGGAGCACATCAGCAGCTTCGTGGAAGCTGCCAAGTTCGGCGATTTTCACGAAAGATCTTATATCCTGGAGCTCATATTCCATGACGATTCTCTTCAGCAGTCCACGACTTTATTCATTTGCTGCACGCAATAATAGCTACGATCTTTGCATTGGATTGATTTATCGGTCCCTGTCACTCTTGTTTCCAACACATCAATACCCCCTATTGATCAACAAGAGTCAGTAGTCATGCAACGAATTCCTTGTGTTCTGATGCGCGGCGGTACCTCCAAGGGTCCGTTTTTCCATGCCTGGGACTTGCCGACCAACGTGGTCGAGCGTGACGAAATGCTGATCAACCTGATGGGCTCTGGCCATGAGCTGGAAATCGACGGCATCGGCGGCGGCAGCCCGCAGACCAGCAAAGTGGCGATCCTCAGCCCCTCGCTACACGCCGATGCCGATGTCGACTACCTGTTCGTTCAGGTCATGGTCGCTCAGCGCCGCGTCGATACTGCACCTAATTGCGGCAACATGCTCTGCGCAGTCGGCCCATTCGCCATCGAAGAGGGCCTGGTCAAGGCCACCGAAGGCAAGACCCTGGTGCGCATCCGCAACTTGAACACCGGAACCTTCGTCAACTCGCTGGTGGAAACCCCCGGCGGCATCGTCCGCTACGAGGGCCGCACTGCGATCGACGGCGTGCCGGGTACCGCAGCGCCGGTGCAGTTGACCTTCCTCGATGCCGTTGGTAGCAAGACCGGCAAGCTGTTCCCCACCGGTCAGGCCAGCGATGTGATCGATGGTGTCGAGCTGACCTGCATCGACATGGCCATGCCGATGATGATCATCGAAGCCAGCAAGCTTGGCGTTACCGGCGGCGAAAGCCCGGCCGAGCTCGAGGGCAACAGCGCGTTGATGCAAAAGATCGAAGCGCTACGGATCAAGGCCGGCGCGGCGATGGGCTTGGGCGATGTCAGCGGTATGGTCATTCCCAAACCCGTGCTGATCTCGCCAGCCAAATTCGACGGCACCCTGCAGGTGCGTTACTTCATGCCGCACGACTGCCATCGGGCATTGGCCATCACCGGCGCCATAGGCCTGGCGACGGCCTGCGTCAGCCCAGGCACGGTGGTCATGCAGATGCTCGGCGAGCGCGCCAATGGCCTTACTCAGGTGCGTCTGGAACACCCGAGCGGCAGCATCGATATTGCCCTGGAACGCACCGAAGGCAAGCCGATTCAAGCCTCGGTGGTACGCACTGCCCGGCGGCTCTTCTCCGGCTACGTCTACGCGCCGTCCGTGCGCAGGCTCGCCGGCTGATCGCTTTAAACGCTTTGTTTAACGATTGACATACAATCGCTCGCTGCCTTGCCGGGCATCGAGCGAGTCAGGCGCCGTCTGCCCGGCAGACGTGCACATTTACAATAAAAACAAGAGATACAGACATGCTCGCACTCCTCGGTTTGGTCATGGTAGTGACGTTCACCTACCTGATCATGAGCAAACGCTTATCCCCAATCGTGGCCTTGACGGTCGTGCCTATCGTATTTGCGGTGATCGGCGGCTTCGCCCCGGAAACCGGCAAGATGATGCTCGACGGCCTGAAAATGGTTGCGCCGTCGGCAGCCTTGTTGCTGTTTGCCATTCTCTTCTTCGGCCTGATGATCGATGCGGGCTTGTTCGATCCGCTGATCCGCAAGATCCTCAAAAGGGTCAATGGCGACCCGCTGAAAATTGCCATCGGCACCGCGCTGCTGTCGCTGCTGGTCGCACTGGATGGTGACGGCACCACCACCTACATGATCACCTGCGCCGCAATGCTGCCGCTGTACAAGCGCATCGGCATGAACCCGATGATTCTGGCGACCATCTCGATGCTGTCGCTGAGCATCATGAGCGGCATGAGCCCATGGGGCGGGCCGGCTACTCGCGCCATCGCTGCCTTGGGCCTGGACGCCACCCACTATTTCATCCCGATGCTGCCAACCATGATCGGCGGCGCCGCCTGGGTTGTGTTCACCGCGTTCCTGCTGGGCCGTAGCGAGCGCAAGCGCATTGGTAACATCAAGCTCGAGTCCGGTGGTGGCGACTGCTACATCAAGGCGATCCTGGAAGACACCCCGCACAAGCGTCCGCGCCTGGCCTACGTCAACCTGGTGCTGGTGATCGCGGTGATGACTGCGCTGGTGCTGGGTGTGATGCACGCGGCGATCCTGTTCATGATCGGTTTCGTTGCTGCGCTGATGATCAACTACCCGCAGCTGGACATCCAGAAAGAGCGCATCCTCGCCCACTCGGGCAATGCCATGACCGTGGTCCTGCTGGTGTTTGCCGCCGGTATCTTCGCGGGCATCTTCTCGGGCACGAAGATGGTCGACGCGCTGGCGCAGACTTTGGTTGACTGGATCCCGGATGCCTGGGGGCACTGGTTCCCGCTGGTGGTGGCGATCACCAGCATGCCGCTGACCTTCGTCCTGTCCAACGATGCCTACTACTTCGGCGTGGTGCCGATCCTGGCCAACGCCGCTGCTGCATACGGCATCGACCCGGTGGAAATCGCTCGCGCCTCGGTACTTGGCCAGCCGGTACACCTGATGAGCCCGCTGGTGGCTTCGACCCTGCTGCTGGTGGGGATGGTTGACCGCGATATCGGCGACTTCCAGAAAGCCACGGTTAAATGGGCGGTGTATACCTCCCTGGTAATCACCGCCCTGGCAGTCCTGACCGGCGCCATTTCGTTCTTCGCCTGACCTTGTTGGACGGGCACCGCTCGGTGCCCGCGCAGCCCTTCAAAAAACAATAAAAGAGTCCTCTGACATGCAATCACTCCTTCTGCGTGGGGCCGCCTGCGGCCTGTTCTGCGGCTGCCTGCCTGCGGCCGTCGCCGGCGGTTTTATCGAAGACAGCAAACTCAAGCTGCAACTGCGCAATGTCTACTTCAACGAGAACTTCCGTGACGAGCAGGGCATGACTGCCCGCGCTGCCGCCACTGCCAAGAGCGAGCGCACCGAATGGGCGCAGGGCTTTTTGCTGGATTACCAGTCAGGCTTCACCCAGGGCACCATCGGTGTTGGCCTCGATGCCATGGCGCTGGTCGGGGTCAAGCTCGACTCCGGTCGCGGCCGCAGTGGCACCGGCCTGTTGCCCGTGCATGACGATGGCCGCGCGGCCGACGAGTTCGCCAGCGCGGGTGTAACCGCCAAAGCCAAGCTGGCCAATACCGTGGTCAAGCACGGCACCTTGCTGCCCAAGACCCCGGTGCTGGTGCACAACGATGCACGCTTGTTGCCGCAGACCTACCAGGGCACTCAACTGGTCAGCACCGATATCGATGGACTGACCCTGACTGCCGGCCAGCTGGACCGCTTCAAGCAGCGCGATTCGTCCGACAGCACCGGGCTCTATGTCGACGGCTATCGCGGCGACGAGACCGGCGATTTCCGCTACGCCGGTGCTGACTATGCCGCCAGCAAAACACTGCGCCTGAGCTACTTCCATGGCGAACTGGAAAACTTCTACCGCCAGGACTTCGCCGGTATCCAGCACGACCTCAAGCTCGGTGGCGGCGTGCTGACCAGCGACCTGCGCTACTTCAGCAGCCATGACAGCGGTTCGGCCTACGCTGGCCGGATCGACAACGACATGCTCAGCGGCCAGTTGGCCTACGCCCACAGCGGCCATACCGTAGGTGCCGGTTACCAGGTGCTCAACGGCGACGCCGGGCTGCCGTACATCAGCGGTGCGACCGTGTACTCGTTCAGCAACGTCGGCATCGGCAAGTTCATCGAGGAAGAAGAAAAGACCTGGATGGCCAGCTACGCCTACAACTTTGCTGCAGCCGGTGTGCCAGGCCTGACCTTCATGACCCGCTACCTGAGCGGTGACAATGGCCGTTCCGGCGATGCTGGCCTGAGCGAGTGGGAACGTGACATCGAGCTGGCCTACGTGGTCCAGTCGGGCACCTTCAAGGGGCTTGGCATCAAGGCACGTAACTACGTCTATCGCGCTGACTTCGCCCGCGGTCGTGACAGCAATCGGCTGTACCTGACCTACGACATTGCGCTCTGGTAAACGCGCAGCAGGGTAAGCGGGTTTCAGGCCTTGGCCAGGCGGATGATCTGTCTGGCGCAAAAGGCACCGGTAATGATCACGGCAAACAGGCGCAAGGTCTGCATTGCCAGTACCAGCCCGACATCTGAGTGGGTTTCCACCGCAATGATGGCCATGGCATCCAGCCCGCCTGGGCTGGTTGCCAGGTACATCGAAAGAAAATCATGCCCAGTGACCCATGCCAGCAACCAGGCGCAGCCGGCGCACAGCGCGATCAAGCCGGTCGCTCCGGCGATCATGGTCGGCAAGCGGCTCCCCACATAACGCACCGTGGCGCGATCGAAACGCAGGCCTACGTAGCATCCGATGGCGCCATAGGCAAAGGCCAGCAACCAGCCGGGCAGGGTGATCTGCATCAGGCCACTCAGTTGCAGCGCACTACCGATCAACAACGGTGCCAGCAGCGCGCCCGCCGGCAGTTTGGCGGCCAGGGTTATCCCGATCACAATCACTGCCAGGCATGGCAGCAGTTGGTTCAGCTGTACCGCAGGGGTGCTGGCGGCTGGTACCAACGCCTTGCTGGCGATATCGCCGGCGCCAAGCAAGTGGCTGACCAGCGCGCCGATCATCACTACGCAGACGACCCGCACGTATTGCATGGTTGCCACTACCCGAGGATCGGCACCGTGTGCTTCCGCCATCGAGACCATCGCCGAAGCTGCGCCAGGGGCTGTGCCCCAGGCTGCAGTCGCGGCCGAGATACCGCCGTAACGCACAGTGGCCAGGCCTACCATGGCGCTCAACAGCACAGTGAGCAGCGTGGTTATCAGCATCACCGGCCACGACTGCGCCAAGGCCGCCAGTACCGTCCAGCTCATCGAGTGGGCAACCATCAGGCCGACGCAGCCCTGGCCAAAGCGAAACACCTGTTTGTGCAGGCGCAGCCCGGCGCCACTGACGCCAAAGGCGATCGCGGTCAGCATCGGCCCGAGAAACAATCCTGCAGGCACTGCCAACGCATGCAGTAGTTGGCCGCTGGCGGCAGCGCAACCGATCAGGGCCAGCCAACGCAGGATCAGCAGGGGATTTGATAGGAACAACTGCACGTGGTGATTCTCCTCGACCCGGTAACGGCGCTTGCTGGAGAAAATTATCGACGGCGCAATCGATCAAGTCTATTTTCTACTTTCGATGAACCTATAACTGAAATTCATGAATCATGGACCTTCGCGACCTGACGTACTTCGCCACCATCGCTGAGCTTGGCCATCTTGGCCGGGCTGCCGAACGGCTCAACCGCAGCCAGCCCGCCTTGAGCAAAAGTATCCAGCGGCTGGAAGAATCCCTTGGCACGCGGCTATTCAAGCGCGATGGTCGACGTATCAAGCTGACCGACGTAGGCGAGTTGCTGCTTGAACGAGGTCGGCAATTGCAGCTGAACATCGCCGAAACCGAGCGCGAGGTCCGCGATTTTGCCGGTGGTCTGATTGGCAACATCCGCCTCGGTTGCGCGGCGAGCATGGCTGAGTACTTGTTGCCGCGGCTGACCGAGTCGCTGTTGCAGCGCGCGCCCGAGCTGACCTTGCAGCTGTCCATCGGCCAGGACGATCTGCTCAAGGAGTCGCTGCGCTCGGGGCGGTTGGATGCCATCATCTGCCCGCTGATCGTCGATGATCCGCACGTCAGCAGTTACCCGATCTTGCAAGATGAGGCCGTGGTGGTAGCCAGTGCCGACCATCCGCTGTTTGCCGCGCCGATCACCTTGCACAGTCTTTGCCAATACCGCTGGGTGCTGCCGGCGATCACGGTCAGTTCCAGGCGCTGGATCGACAACGTGTTTGCCACTCGCCATTTGCCGATGCCACAGGTGCAGATCGAAGCCAACAGCATCTCGATGCTGCCCCGCCTGATCGAGCGCACCCGGCTGCTGAGCTTTGTAGCGAGGGAAACCCTTGAGCACGGCCACGGTATGTCGCGCTTGCGTGCGGTGACCCTGGATGAAACCACCATGCACCGCACTGTGGCGGTGTCGATTCGCGCCGAGGGCTATCTGCCACCGGCCGTGGCCGCGATGGTCGAATTGCTCAAGGAACGCGGGCGCAGTTTTTTCGGCGACAACTGAACGGGCCGATCAAGCAGTGCTTGTTGCAGTCCACACCGCCAGCTCGTAGCCGTCCGGGTCGATGAAGTGGAAGCGGCTGCCGCCGGGGAATGAGAAGGTCTGCCGGCTGATCTGCGCGCCAGCAGCCAGCAGCCGCTGCTGAGTCGCATGCAGATCGTCGGCGTACAGAATCACCAGCGGGCCGCCGGGGCGGACCGGTTCGCCGGTAGTAAAACCGCCGCTCAGGCGACCGTCACTGAATTCGGTGTAGGTCGGGCCGTAATCGACAAAGGTCCAGTCGAATGCCTTGGCGTAAAACGCTTTGCTGCGGGCAATGTCGCTGACATTGAATTCGATGTTGTCGATCTGCCGGTCGTTACCGCGAACAGTCATGATGGCTTCCTTGCTCGGTCGTGAACGTGAAGCTGTGAGCATGAGGGCTTTTGCACAGCTTTGTCCACATAGCTCATGCGGTGCTCAATCTCGAAGCCACAGGTTCCATGCCGACAATCAGATGACTTTCACCGCCCGCCCAATAAACTGAATCGGCCCAGTCGGCTTGCCAGTCTTCGATCCGCCGGCATTCTCCAGTGTCAGTTCGAACAACTGGTTCGCTTCAAGCGGCGGCAGTTTGTCCAGCGGCACCGAAATTTTCTCCCCTGGCTGGACCAGACCTAGCGAGACCGGCCCTTGCCAGTCATCACCCTTGGTCCAGAACTGCAGGGTTTTGTCGGCCGGCACAGTGACTTGGCCGAGTGGAATCAGCTCGACCTCACGCGGACTGCTGGCCTGAATCACCCAGCCCGGGGCGCGGTCTTGCGGGGCGACCAGCACGACCAGATAGGAGGTCTGCGGCGGCGTGACAGTCTGGCTCGACAGCGCCACGGCCATAACCAGACTTGCCGCCAGGCCAGCACCTGCCAGGCCACGCCACAGCGGCAGCAGGTTCCACCAGGAGGTGTTCACGCTGCGTTCGGGGGCTGCTTGACGTGGAGCGAGGTTGTCCAGGCTGCGGCCAATGCGCTGCCACAGTTGCCTCGAGGGTTGTTGCGCCGGGGCGAGGGCAGTCAACTCCAGCAGGCGTTGCTCCCAGGCATCGATAGCGGCGCGCAAGGCACCGTCATAGGCCAGGCGTTGTTGCACGGCGTCACGTTGCTCGGCGTCGAGCGTGCCCAGTACGTATTCACCGGCCAGTTGCTCCAGCTCATCGGCGTTGCTCTGGTCGTTGTTCATCCCATGCACTCCCGCAATGCTGCCAGGCTGCGCTTGATCCAGGCCTTGACCGTGCCCAGCGGCGTGCTCATGCGCTGGGCGATTTCTGCATGGGTGCAGCCGTCGACGTAGGCGTGCAGGATGCAGTCGCGCCGCGCCGGCTCCAGCTGCTCCAGGCAGTGGTAAATCCGCGCCGAATGCGCCTGCGCGGTAAAGTCCACTGGCTGCCACTGCGCAGAGGCTTGCAGCGCCTCGTCGTGTTGCTCATCCAGAGGCACCTGGCGGGCGCCATCACGCACGAAGTTCAATGCCAGATGCCGGGTGACGCTGTAGATCCAGCCACGTGCCGAACCTCTGTCTGGGTCGAAGCTTGCGGCATGCGTCCAGATGCGCACGAAGGCGTCATGGACGATGTCTTCAGCGACCGCCGGTTCGCGTGCGATGCGCAGGGCGACCCCGAGCAAACGCGCGCTTTCCTGCTGATACAGCTCGCGCAGGGCTCTACGATCGCCTGCAGCGCAGGCCAGCAGGCAACGTTGATAATCAAACGCGGGTTCAGGCAAGGACAAATTCTGTTCAGCCATTGGCAAGGGGTGCGGACCCCAGCCGGCTGGCCGGGGTTTGTCGCAGAGCTTAGACGACTTTTGTAGTCAGCACTTGCCGCGCACGTCGATCACTTGGCAGACCAGAAGATGTAGTCGGCCTGATATTTGACAACCTGTTTCTCACCCTTGTTGGCGGCAGTGCATGCGCTGGCGGGAGCTACGCCGCCTTTGGTCGCGGTGCGCTGAATGTAGCTCACGCCCTGCATCGCGCCTTTGCCGTCGGCGGGGTTGGCCTTGACCAGCTGGTAGGGGATGTCGCCTTTGCTGGCTGGGGAGACGGCGACCTGGGTGCCGGTGACTTTCGAACCATCCTTGGCCTGCCAGGTTGCAGGTGGGCCAAAGTAGTCGCCGACTGCCTTGCCCTTGCGGTCATTGAGCACGGCTTTGGGGCCGACGAAGAACCACTCGGTCTGGCCGGCGGCATCTACCTTGTCGCGGCACTCGTAGGTGATCTCGCCTACGCCGACGGTTTCCATCGTCACTTTGTTGCCGTCCGGCACCTTGACTGCATCCGGCAGGCCCATTTGCGCCTGGACGGTCTGCATGAACAGGGACAGGCCGCCGATGGCCAGGGAAGCGCTGATCAGGCTGAGAGTACGTTTGCCATTCATGGTGTATCTCCTGGTGAGTAACCGAGTGGCAGCAATGGGCTGCTGACAGTACTACCCGCCAGGAACGGGTTTGGATGCAGGCTGTTGAAAATATTTTTTCACGCGCGATCAAACTCGCTACGCGCACGCTCAGGACGGCTTGGCAGCATCGCTGCCTGCAACTGCTGGCCTGCTGAGTGCTGAAAACTGAGCTCCTGATCGACGGATCGATCCTCGACCATGCGGCCATCCGCAAGCACCATTACACGCTGGCAGAAGTAGCGCACCAGGCTCAGGTCGTGGCTGATCAGCACGAACGCGGTGCCGGTGTCGCGGCGCAGTTGCTCAAGCCGCTGCAACAGTTGCACCTGCAGCACCCGGTCGAGATTGGACAGGGCTTCATCGAGCACCACCAGCTGGGGTGAAATCGCCAGAGCTCGAGCGATATTGGCCCGCTGCAATTGACCGCCACTGAGTTGTTGCGGCAAACGCTCGGCGTGTTCGGCCGACAGGCCCAGTTGCTCCAGCAACTGCAACACGCGCTGGCGTTGGGCTGCTTGGCTGATCGTGCTCAGATGACGCAGGGGCTCAGCGATGCTCCAGCCAATCGAGCGCTGTGGATTGAACGCGCTCGGCGCGTCCTGAAACACCAATTGGACGGCGCGCTGAAAATCGCGCGCCGCCTCGCCACGCAAGCGGCTGACGTCCCGCCCGGCGAAGCTGACCTGGCCCTGGCTGGGCCGCTCAAGCCCGAGCAGCAGGCGGGCGAGAGTGCTTTTGCCGCTGCCGCTGCTACCGAGCAGGCCGGTGGTCTGGCCGGCCTCGAACTGTACATCGATGCCTTCCAGCACCTGCAGCCACTTACCTCTGCCGAGCAGCCCGCCACTGCGATAACCGTGTTCAACTTGCTGTACTCGCAGCAGGCTCATGGATGACCCCCGGTCAGCAGATGGTGCGCGTCTAGCAGTGTACGGGCGCTGGCGCTCGCGGGTGCGTCGAACAGACCTTGGGTGTCTTGCCGTTCGACGATGCGCCCGGCGTCCATTACCAGCACGTGGTCGGCGCAGCGTGCGACCACGCCCATGTCGTGAGTCACCAGCAGCACGCCTAGCCCGTGTCCTTCAACCAGCTCCATCAACAGTTCGAGGAAGCGTGCCTGGCTCAGTGCATCGAGGTCGCTGGTCGGCTCATCGGCCAGCAGATAAGGGGTCTGCGCCATCAAGGCCAAGGCGATCATCATGCGCTGAAGCATGCCGCCACTGAGCTGGAAGGCGAACGATTCGAGCACCCGCTGGTGATCGCCCAAGCCAACTGCGGCAAGGCATTCGATCATTTGCTGACGGGCATCGGCGCCATGCACGCCACGCAGCTTGAGCGTTTCCTGAGCATGACTGGCCATGCTCCGCACTGGGTTGAATGCGCTGCGCGGGTTTTGCAGAACCAGGCTCGCAACGTGCCCGCGCACCTGCGCAGGTGCCAGCGAAACGCCGTCTAGCAATAGCTCGCCACCGCTACGCCGCAGGCCCTGCGGCAGCAGATCAAGCATGCCCAGACAGCTCAGCGACTTGCCCGAACCGCTGCTGCCAACCAGCGCGCAGACCTTGCCCCGGTGCAGCTGCAGACTGAGTTGATCGACCAGCAGCGTGTTGCGGCTGGCAACGCTGAGGGTGCGCAACTCGAGGGTGGGGGTGGGCATCTAGTGGCGCTCCTGAGCAGGGTCGAGGCGGTCGCGCAGGGCGTCGCCGAGCAGGTTGAAGGCCATCACCGAGAAAAAGATCATAAGCCCCGGCCACAGCAGCAGTTGTGGATGGGTCCAGATGAACTCCTTGGCGTCGTTGATCATCACCCCCCACTCGGCAGTTGGCGGCGTCACCCCAAGGCCGAGAAACGACAGCCCGGAGACGTGTAGCATCATATGGCCGATATCCATAGTGGCGAGCACCAGCAGCGGCCCGGCGATGTTGGGCACTACATGCTGGCGCAGCCGGCTCCAGCGCGAAGCGCCGGCCAGCCGTGCTGCCAGCAGGTACTCGCGGCCACGCTGGGCGATGACCAGGCCGCGCACCATCCGCGCGTACCAGGCCCAGTGGGAGAGGGCGATGGCGACGATGACATTGGTCAAGCCGGTGCCGAGCAGGGTGACGAAAAAAAACGCCAGCACCAGCGTGGGGAAGGTCATGAACATGTCGCAAAGACGCATCAGCAGCAGGTCCAGCTTGCCGCCGACAAACCCCGCGACGCCGCCGACCAGCAGACCTAGTGCCAACACCAGGGACAGCGTCAACAGCACGCTGCCCAGCGACAAGCGGGTGCCGACAATCAGCCGCGAGAGCAGGTCGCGGCCGAGGTGGTCGGTGCCCAGCCAGTGACTCATGCTGGCCGGTTGCAGGCGTTGGCCGACGTCGATCAAGTCCGGATCATGTGGTGCCAGCCACTGGCCGAACACTGCCAGCAGCACCAGCAAGCTGACCAGCAGCGCGCCTGCCGCAAGGCTCCAGCGAAGTCGCAACGGTTTGTGTGGCACTGCGGCAAAGGCGCTCATGCGTCGACCCCCTGCAGGCGGCTGCGCGGATCAAGCCAGGCATAGCAGATATCCACCAGCAGGTTGCACAGCATCAGCAGGCCGGTCAGCAGCAGGGTAAAGCACTGCATCACCGGGAAATCACGGTTGAGCACCGCCGATACGGCAAAGCGGCCGACCCCGGGCCAGGCAAAAATGGTTTCGATCACCAGCGCACCGCCGATCAGTTCGCCAACGTGCATGCCGGTCGCGGTCACCAGTGGCAGCCAGGCATTGCGCAGGATGTGCCCGCGCCACACCCGCCGCTCGGGCAAACCCCGGGCACGGGCGTAGGTGACATGCCGTTGGCCGCTGGCTTCAAGCAGGCTTGCACGCAGCAGGCGGGCGTTGATCGACATCGACATCAGCGCGATCGCCAGTACTGGCATCACCAGCTGGCCGGGGCTGCCGCGGCCCAGCGCCGGCAGCCAGCCCAGCCACAGCGAGAACAGCGCAATCAGCAAAAACGCCAGCCAGAAGTTGGGCATCGACACGCCGATGAAGGTCACTGCGCGCACTGCGTGATCTGGCCAGCGCCCCTGCCAACGCGCCGCCAGCAGGCCCAGCGGCACTGCGAAGAGCAGGGTGCAGGCCAGCGCCAGGCCGCCCAATTGCAACGTCGCCGGCAGGTAATAGAGCAGATCGTCAAGCACCGGCCGACCGGTCAGGTAAGAGATACCGAAATCCAGCTGCAGCGCCTTGCACAGCCAGATCCAGTATTGCTGGTACAGGGGCAGATCCAGCCCCAGCGCCTGGCGCACTTCAGCGACTGCCGCGTCGGTGGGCGGGATATGCGACAGGCGCAGGTAGTCCAGCGCAGGGTCGGTACTGCCCAGATGCAGCAAGACAAATACCAGCAACGACACGGCCAGCATGACCGGTACCAGCAACAGTAGGCGCAACAGGATATAGCGCAGCATCGGTCAATGTTCCTGGCTGGGAGTCATGGCTTCGAACGGCACATCGAACAGGGTGCTGCCGAACTGCACGTGGTCGACCACGTCGCGGCGCAGGCTGATCGCAGTCAGGTAGGAGATCGGCACATACACCGCCTGCTCGTGCAGGGTGGTGAGGATGAAACGGTACTGCTCGGCGCGTTGCTGTGGGTCGGTGCTGGCGAGTACCTTGGTGATGCGCTGGTCGAGTTGGTCCTTGATCGCCAAGCCACGTTGGGCCATGTAGTCGGCATGGCCGGGGTAGCGCATCGAGCTGACGAACGAGTGTGGATCGTAGGGCGCGCCCCAGGTGTCAGCGAAGATCATGCCGAAGTCGCCTTCGCGCTGGCGGCTCACCAGCGCACCTTCCTCAACAGCGCGCAGGCTAATCTGCATGCCAAGCTTGGCCAACTCGCCCTGGAACACTTCGGCGAGACTCTTTTGCAGAGCGCTGGTGCCGAGGAACACCAGTTCGACTGCCAGTGGCTCGCCACCCTTGCTGCGCACGCTTGCCCCGGGCACCAGTTGCCAGCCTGCAGCATCCAGTTCGCGGGCGGCGAGGGCAGGGTCGTAGGCATACGGCGCAAGGCCGAGGTCGGCATAAGGCAGGTTGGGCGCGAACAGTGTGTCGGCGCGGGGCTCCAGGCCATACAGAATATTGTCGATGATCGCCTGTTTGTTCAGGCCATGGTTGATCGCCCTGCGCACCGCCAGGTCGCGGGTTGCGCCTCTGCCAGTATTGATCGCCAGGCTGCGAGTCGCCAACGGTGCTGACAGTGCACTGGCAAAGCCCTGATCGCGCAGACGCACAAAAGTACTGGCGGTGATCTCGCCGGCAGCGCCCTGGATCAGGTCGATCTGCCCCGTCTGCAGAGCCAGCGCGCGGCTGTTGGGGTCGGGGATGACTTTGACCAGCACCTCGCCGTAGGCGGGTTGCGCGCCCCAGTAATACGGGTTGCGGGTGAACCGATCAAATTCGCCCAGGCGGCTCTCGACCCGCTGCCAAGGACCGGTGCCGACTGGCTCGCCAGGTTTGGCCAGCGGCGCACCGAAGCGCAGTGGGCGTACCTGGGCCAGTTCCATCAGGGTCGGGTAGTAGGGGTGTTTGAGGAACAGTTGCAGGGTCCGCCGGTCCGGCGCTTCGACCCGCTCCAGCGTAGTGACCAACTCCAGCCAGCGATGGCGTTTGCTGTTGGCCAGCACCGCATCCAGATTGGCCTTCGCGGCAGCCGCATCGAACGGCGTGCCGTCACTGAAGCGCACGCCGTCGCGCAGGGTGAAGGTGTAAGTCTTGCCGTCGTCGCTGACGTGCCAGCTACTGGCCAGCCAGGGTTCGACCGTGCCGGCTGCGGTGTAGCGCACCAGCGGCTCGTAGACCATGGCCTGTGCGTACATCTGGTCGGGTGCGTAGCCGCGCGGGTCGAGCGGGCCCGCATTGACCGGCCACGAATAAACCAGCGTTGGTGCCGCGCGGTCGGCGTGCGCGCACAGGCTGGTAACCAGCAGCAAGCCCCAGAGGGCGGACTTTAATGTGCCGGAGGACTGCTTCACAGGTGGGACCCTATCTTGACGGAGGCCGTAGCCTAGAGAGGTCGCCGGGGGGAGTCCAGACAAAATCACTGGCCTGCAGGTAACAAAATACGACTACAGCACAAGCTGATTGCGTTGCATTACTTGTACGCGCCTGGTGAGAACCACAAAGAAAAAAATCGAACTCGCGCCCCGGCTTGCTTGCCCACTTCCTAGCTAGTGAATAATTCCCGCAAGGAGACAGCAATGCCCAGTTCAGATGGCAAAATCCGCTACGCAGTGGTTGGCGGCGGTTCGATCTCACAGGGTGCATTCATGCCTGGGGTCGGCCAGACCGACAATTCGGCGCTCGCTGCACTGGTGACTGGCGACCCTGAGAAGGCCCGTCAGCTGGCCAGCCGCTATCAGCTCAAGGCGTGGGCCTACACCGATTACGCAGCACTGCTCGCCTCAGGTGAAATAGATGCGGTTTACATTGCCACGCCCAACTACCGCCATCGCGAGTTCGTCATCCCGGCGCTGGAAGCCGGCATTCATGTGCTGTTGGAAAAGCCCATGGCGGCCAGCGATGACGACTGCGTGGCCATCCGCGATGCGGCGCAACGCACAGGCACTAAATTGATGGTCGCCTACCGTTTGCATTGTGAGCCAGGCACGCTGGAGATGATCGAGCGTGTGAATAGCGGCGAGTTTGGCCAACCACGGTTGTTCACCTCGATCTTCACCCAGACCGTCAAGCCGAGCAATCACCGTGCCCACAGCGGCTTTGCCGCAGGCCCGGTAGCTGACATGGGCCCATACCCGCTGAACATGGTGCGCCAGCTGTTCAATGCCGAGCCGATCGAGGTCAGTGCGCAGGGCAGCCATTCTCCAGGCAGTCGGATCGACACCTGGGACACCGTCAGCGTGTCGCTGCGTTTTCCTGACGAGCGCCTGGCGCAGTTTACCGTCAGCTACTGCCTACCCGACTCGGAGCGTTTCCAGTTGCTTGGTAGCGGGGGCGAAATCGAAGCCTCGCCTTGTTATGGCTATGGTGAAGATGTCGCGATCAGCTACCGCGCAACCCTCGACGACACCACCCGCGTGCATGTGCATCCAGTGGTGGATCAGTTTGCTGGCGAGACGGCGTACTTTTCTGATTGCATCCTCAACGATCAGGCGCCGGAGCCAGACGCGGAGGAGGGATGGCGCGATGTCCGCGTGATCATGGCGATCGAGCGGGCGTTGATCACCGGGCAGGCGCAGATGCTCGAGCCGCTGCCGGCCAGGCGCCTGCCGCAGCGTGAGCAGCGTCGCGCGTTGGCCCTCGCCGAAGTGCCGCCCTATGTGAATACCGAATCGCCTACCGAGTAGTCAGACGCCCGGGCCCAGGCTTGGGCTGGCCGCGCAGCCTGCTTGCGGATTGCGCGCGGTGTGGTTGATCAGCGAAGCCAGCCGCATCAGGTTGCGCTGATGGGCCGTAACCACTGCATCGATTGATGCGCCGGCCGGGCTTTGCACCACACTGCGACAATCCAGGCTGGCGCCTGCGGCGACCCGCAGGCGCCACTTGGTATCCAGCAGCGCGTATTGGCCGGGCACGGAATCAAAGCGCTGCACAATGATTCTTACCGAGCGTTGCTGGCCAGGCACGCCACTGCTTAGTTGCTCGGCCAAGGCGCTGCGCAGCTCATCGGCCAGGCTGGCGCCCCACCATTGCGTTTCCAGAATAGCCAGTCCGCTGGCGCCTTGGCGAATCACGATCTGGGCGCGGTCGACCTGCGCGGGCACACTGACGCTTTCGATGGCGATCTCGCTGCCGGCCGGGGAGCGGCTGACCTGGGTTGGCATCAGCGTGTGAAACTGGATCGGCTCGCTGCGACACGCTGCCATCAGCGCCAGCGTGACGAGCAGCATGAGCTTGCAGGGTGAAGTCATGGCTATCGCTCCGGGTCAGTTGCGCGGCGGGCCTTGCAGGTCGATTGGTGGCGCATTGCTCGGTCGACCACGGATCAACGCCTCCGGGTTACGCCCCAGGTAATCGGACAGATCGCGCAACGAGCGCGACATTCGGCCGAGTTCGTCGAGGGTCTCGCTGAGCTTCTCACGCTGCGGTGAGTCTTCGGCGAGCGTGGCGCTGGCCGACTGCAAGGTCTTGCTGACATCCGCCAGGGTGCTCTGCACCCCCGGCAGGGTGCGGCTGTTGAACTGCATCAGGCCTTTGCGCAGCTCGACCAGGTTACCGTCAAGGTTGCCGGCGATGCGCTCGACCGGCAACTTGTTGATTTTTTCCAGCATCGCCTGGAGTTGCTCCTGGAGGATTTCCAGGCTGCCGGGCAGGGTCGGGATCGCAATTGGCCTGGCGTTCAGGTCGAAGGCGACCTTGGGCGCCTTGGGGAAGAAGTCCAGGGCGATGTATAGCTGACCGGTCAGCAGGTTGCCATTGCGTGCCTGCGCGCGCAGGCCGTTGGCGACGAACGAACTGAACACCTGGGCGGTGGCGGTCATGTCATCCGGATCATGCTTGAGCGCTTTGAGCATTTTCTGGTGCGCCTGGCCCAATCGCTGCGCATACACCACGATGCCGACGTTGATCGGGAAGCTGCGTTGCACTTCATCAAAGTCCAGATTGACCGAGACCACTCGGCCGATCTCGATACCGAGAAACTCCACCGGCGCGCCCACTTTGAGGCCGCGCATGGCCTGGTCGAAACGCAATGTCAGGTACTGGGCTTTGCCGCTCGGCGGGGCCAGCGCGGTTTGCTGATCGTCGAACAGCTCATAGGTGCGGTCTTCGGCGGCGGCGCTATCGTTGGGGCTGTACTCCGGTGCGCGGAAGGCGATGCCGCCAACCAGCAGGGTCGACAGCGATTCAGTCTTGATCGCCACGCCGTTGGCGCCGACGTTGACGTCGATGCCGCTGGCGTTCCAGAACCGCGTGTTGTCGGTGACATAGGCGTCGTTGGGGGCGTGGATGAACACTTCGATATTGACGCCTTTGCCGTCGGCATCCAGCGCGTAGGCGACTACCTGGCCGACCGGGATCTTGCGGTAGTACACCGGCGAGCCAATATCCAGCGAGCCGAGGTCCTGGGTGTGCAGGGTGAAGCGCTTGCCGGGTTCGCCGTAGGTGATCGGCGGCGGGTTTTCCAGGCCCTTGAAGCGCTTGGCGCGGCCCTCGGCCTGGCCGATGTCGGCGCCGATATAGTCACCCGACAGCAGCGTATCGATACCGGACACGCCGCCGGCGCCAATACGCGGGCGTACCACCCAGAACTGCGAGTCTTCGCGGGTGAAGCCCTCGGCTTGCTTGTCCAGCTGGACGGTGGCGTTGACGCTGCGTTGATCATCGCTCAGGGCCACCGCCGAAACGTGACCGATGACCACGCTGCGGTATTTGACCTCGGTCTTGTTCGCCACCAGGCCACTGCCGGTCTTGAAGTTGAGGGTGATGGTCGGGCCTTCCTGCAGTTTGCTGTGAATCACCAACGACAGGCCGACCAGTACCGCTACCAGCGGGACCAGCCACACCAGTGACACGCTGAAACGGCGCGTCTTGATCGGTGGCGGTCCCGGTTCTGCCGGTGCTTCAGTGGCGGGCGACTTCATCCATGGCCTCCTCAGGTCCTGCTTGCCAGATCAGACGCGGGTCAAAGCTCATCGCCGCGAGCATGGTGAACACCACCACCAGGCCAAAGAACAGAATCCCCACGCGCGGCTCGATATCGCCCAGCGCCTGGAACTTGACCAACGCTGCAACCAGCGCCACTACCAGCACGTCGAGCATCGACCAGTAGCCGATCAACTCGACAAACCGGTACAACTGCGAACGCTCGCGGCACGCCCACCGGCTGCGCCGTTGGACGGTGATCAGCAGCAGCGACAGCGCGACGAACTTGACCCCCGGCACCGCGATGCTGGCGATGAAGATGATCAGCGCGATGTCCCACGCGCCGTGCGCCCAGAACTCCAGCACGCCGCTCATGATGGTGCTGTCGGCACCGTCGCCGAGCATGGTCGTGTTCATCACCGGCAGCAGGTTGGCCGGGATGTAGAACACCAGCGCGGCCAGCATGAACGCCCAGGTGCGGGCCAGCGAGTTGACCTTGCGCCGGTGCAGTGGTGCGTCGCAGCGCGGGCAACTGTGTGGCTCGTCGCGCATGTCGCAGGCCAGGCCGCAGCTGTGACACAGGCACAGGTTGAGCTCGGCGGCCGTCGGTGGGCGATTGCTGGCAGTGCGGTTCATGGCAGCGCCCACAGTTCGCGGATATCGCGACCAGCGATGCGGATCAGCAGCAGGCTCAGCGCGGCGAGGGCGAACAGGCCGATACCGGGCAGCACCGCCAGCATCCCGGCCAGCTTGAAAACCGCGACCATGGCGCCGAGCAGGCAGACTTCGAGCATGCTCCACGGGCGCAGGGTTTCCAGCCAGCGCATGCACAGTTTGAACGCCGGCGCGCGGCGCTGGCTGAGGGCAAAGGCCAGCACCCAGATCAGCAGCATCAACTGAAACGCCGGCGCGATGATGATGGCGATGGCTGCGACCATGGCAATGAAGGTGATGGGTCCCTGGCTCAGCGCCAGTACTGAATCCCACAAGGTGGCGCTGTTTTTCAGGCCCTGCAGGCTGATGGTCATGATCGGGTAGAAGTTGGCGAACAGCCACAGCATGGCTGCGGTGATGGTCAGTGCCAGGCGTTGTTCCACCGTCAGGCCGTTGTAGCGCTCCAGCACGCCGGCGCAGCGCACACACAAGGACTTTTGATGTTTGCCGAGCACAACCTGCTGATAAACGCAGTCGCAGTGCTCGCAAATGATCAGCTGGGCGGTGCTGGCCATGGTCGCCATCGCATGAGGCAGGGTTAAGTGAATATAGAAGTGCTGGCTTATTCGGCAACTTTTTCCTGGAGGTAATCCGCTGACAACGGGTGATGCCGGCTGAACCTCGACCCCGTTCTGCAACTCCACTGGCTGACGGGCAAGTCAAGCAGGGAGGGGCTGATGATTTATCTGGGTTGTGCCGGCTGGAGCATCTCACGTACTTACGCTGCACAGCTGGCAGGCGAGGGCAGCCATCTGCAGCGCTACTCCCGCCAGCTCACGGCGGTAGAGATCAACAGTTCGTTCTATCGACCGCATCGCCCAGCCACGTATGCGCGCTGGGCAGGTGCGGTGCCGCCGGGGTTTCGCTTCTCGGTCAAGCTGCCGCGTGCCATCAGCCATGAACGGCGTCTGGTCGATTGCGCGCAAGCTTTGGCTGAGTTCTTTGCGCAGTGCACGGCGCTCGGGTCAGCGCTGGGTTGCGTGCTGGTGCAACTGCCGCCGTCGTTGGCTTTCGAGCCGCTGCTAGTGGAGCGTTTCATGGCTGATGTGCGCGAGGTGTATCCAGGGCCTGTGGCATTGGAAGCGCGCCACCCCAGCTGGGCCGAGGCCGGAGCGCTGATGGAGCAGTTGCAGGTGGCACTGGTGGGCGCAGACCCGGCGCGCTTTGCCCTGGACGCGCAGCCGCGTGGCTGGCCAGGCCTTGCGTACTGGCGCCTGCATGGCTCACCGCGTACCTATTTCAGCGATTACCCCAGCACCTGGCTGCAGGCGCTGGGGCCGCAGTTGCTGGCCCGCGCCGAGTCCGGCTCGGCGACCTGGTGCATTTTTGACAACACGGCAGGCGATGCAGCCTTGGGCGATGCCCTTGAACTGCAAACGCTACTGGGTAGTTGAGCGCAGTACACTTTGCAGAAATGGCGCCGTCCGGCTTTGCTTGCAGCGGGCGACATCGGCGGGCGCGCCGCTGGCGACGACCTGGCCACCCGCAGTGCCGGCGCCAGGGCCGATGTCGATGACCCAGTCGCTTTGCGCCACCACACGCATGTCATGCTCGACCACCACCACCGTGTGCCCGCCGTCGACCAGCCGGTTCAGTTGCAGCAGCAGGCGGTCGACGTCCTGCGGGTGCAGGCCGTTGGTGGGCTCATCCAGCACATACAGGGTGGCGCCGCGCGCGCTGCGTTGCAGCTCGGTGGCCAGCTTGATCCGTTGCGCTTCGCCACCGGACAGCTCGGTGGCCGGTTGGCCAAGGCGCAGATAACCCAGGCCAATATCGGCCAGCACCTGCAAGCTGCGCCGCACGGGCGGCTGTTCGGCAAACACCTGCAGCGCTTGTTCGACGGTCATGCCGAGCACATCGGCAATGCTCATGTCCTGCCAGGTCACTGCCAGCGTTGCCGGGTTGTAGCGGGCGCCGTGGCAGGTCGGGCAGGGCGCGTAGACGCTGGGCATGAACAGCAACTCGACGCTGACAAAACCTTCGCCTTCGCAGGTTTCACAACGGCCCTTGGCAACGTTGAACGAGAAACGTCCGGCGTCGAAGCCCTGCGCCTTGGCCTGTTCGGTAGCGGCAAACAGTTTGCGGACGTGATCGAACAGCCCGGTGTAAGTGGCCAGGTTGGAGCGCGGGGTACGTCCGATCGGCTTCTGGTCGACCTTGACCAGCCGCTTGATCGCCTCCAGGCCGGCGACTATGCGGCCGCTGCTGGCCTGCTCAGGCTCGTCTTCCAGGCTCTGTTCGTCAGGCTCTGTGGCTTGCTCCGGCTGGCCCAGGTGAGCGCTGACCAGTTCCAGCAGCGCCTGGCTGACCAGGCTGGACTTGCCCGAGCCGGAGATCCCGGTAACCGCCGTGAAGCAGCCCAGCGGGAACTGCGCACTGAGGTCCTGCAGGTTGTTGCGGGTTACGCCCTCCAGTGTCAGCCAACCCTGGGGGGCCCTTGGTTGCTGATGTTGCGGCCCGGCCTCGGCGAACAGATACGCGCGGGTACACGACTGCTCGATCTCGGCCAGGCCCGCTGGCGGGCCGCTGTAGAGAATCTGCCCGCCGTGCTCGCCGGCGGCTGGGCCCACATCGATCAGCCAGTCGGCGCGGCGCATGGTGTCCAGGTCGTGCTCGACCACAAACACTGAATTGCCGCTGCTTTTCAGCCGTTGCAGGGCCGCGTACAGCGCCTCGCTATCGGCCGGGTGCAAGCCGGCCGAGGGTTCGTCGAGCACATAGATCACGCCGAACAGTTGCGAGTTGAGCTGAGTGGCCAGGCGCAGCCGCTGCAGCTCGCCGGACGACAGCGTGGGCGTGCTGCGCTCGAGTGCCAGATAACCCAGGCCAAGGTCGATCAAGGTGTTGATCCGTTCCAGCAGTTCGGCGGCAATGCGTTGCGCGGCCAGGCGTTTCTCCAGCGACAGATTGGGCGTGTGGCGCACGTCCGGGCCGCCGCTGTGCGCCGGCTCGCCCTTGGCTGCGCGTTGCTGGCGGGCCTCGCGGGTTTGCTGATGGGAGAGGGTAGCGCCGCTTTGCTCTGCGTTGGTCAGGTAGTCGGGATTGGCCACCGTGCGCAATACCACGGCCAGGTCCTGCAACGGCAGCTGCGACAGCTCGGCAATGTCCAGGCCGGCGAAGGTGACGGTCAGGGCTTCGCGCTTGAGGCGTTTGCCGGCGCACAGCGGGCATGCACTTGGGCGCATGTACTGGCTGACGCGCTTGCGCATCTGCGCGCTTTGCGAGTGCATGAAGGTGTGCAGCACATAGCGCTTGGCGCCACTGAATGTGCCTTGATAACTCGGCTCCAGCTTGCGTTTGAGCGCTGTGCGGGTCTGCTCGGGAGTCAGCCCTGCGTACACCGGCACAGTCGGGGTTTCCTCGGTGAACAGGATCCAGTCACGCTGTTCTTGCGGTAGATCGCGCCATGGCTTGTCGATGTCGTAGCCGAGGGTGACGAGGATATCGCGCTGATTCTGCCCGCCCCAGGCCAACGGCCAGGCCGCCACCGCACGCTCGCGGATAGTCAGAGAAGGATCGGGCACCATGCTCGCCTCGGTGACTTCATAGACGCGGCCCAGGCCATGGCACTCCGGGCAAGCGCCCTGCGGCGTATTCGGCGAGAAGTCCTCGGCGTACAGCATTGGTTGCCCGTCGGGGTAACTGCCGGCGCGCGAGTAGAGCATGCGGATCGAACTCGACAAGGTGGTCACGCTGCCCACCGAGGAGCGCGCACTGGGGCTGCCGCGTTGCTGCTGCAGGGCCACCGCTGGCGGCAAGCCTTCAATGGCGTCGACATCGGGTACGCCGACCTGATCGATCAGGCGCCGTGCGTAAGGCGCCACCGATTCGAAATAACGCCGCTGCGCTTCGGCATACACGGTGGAAAACGCCAGCGAGGATTTGCCTGAGCCGGACACTCCGGTAAACACCACCAGCGCGTCGCGAGGGATGTCGACGTCGACGTTCTGCAAGTTGTGCTCGCGGGCGCCGCGCACGCTGACGAAGCCGGTGAAGGCGTGCTCTGGGGATGTGCTGCGTGGTGGCATGGAAGACGGCCCTGATCTGCTGAAAATAACACCTTGATGAGTAGGACCGCATCGGCCAATGGCCGTGCGGGAGAGTTTCAAATCTGGTTCTACCCAGAAGTTTTTCTACTGGCTCTCGTGATTATTCATGATTGCTGACGAGCCTGCTCTCGGGTGTAGCCTTTTTAGCGTCATCAATGTGTATTCAGGAGCAATCATGTCAGCAGACAAAGTAGCCATTATCACCGCCGGCGGCAGCGGCATGGGTGCCGCCGCCGCCCGCCGACTAGCCGCCGACGGCTTTCACGTGGCGATCCTGTCCTCTTCCGGCAAAGGCGAGGCCCTTGCCGCTGAACTAGGCGGTATCGGCCTGACCGGCAGCAATCAGTCCCCTGCCGATCTGCAAGCACTGGTCGATGCGGTCATGACCAAATGGGGCCGCGTCGACGTGCTGGTCAACAGCGCAGGCCACGGCCCACGGGCGCCAATTCTGGAGCTGAGCGATCAGGACTGGCAGCTTGGCATGGACACGTACCTGCTCAATGTAATCCGTCCCAGTCGCCTGATTACCCCGATCATGCAGCGCCAGCAAGGTGGGGTGATCATCAATATTTCTACCGCCTGGGCTTTTGAACCTAGCTCCCTGTTCCCGACTTCAGCGGTATTCCGCGCAGGGCTGGCCGCGTTCACCAAGATTTTTGCCGACGAATTTGCCGGCGATAACGTGCGCATCAACAACGTCTTGCCCGGCTGGATCGACAGCTTGCCCAGCACCGAGCAACGCCGCGACAGCGTACCGCTCAAGCGCTATGGCACCAGCGAAGAAATCGCCGCCACCGTGGCATTTCTGGCCAGTGAAGGCGCCGCCTACATTACTGGGCAGAACATCCGCGTCGATGGCGGCATTACCCGCAGCCTCTAACCGCTGAGCAGGCCATGGGAAAGTTCGCAGGAACCCCTCGGCGCTGGGCTGACTCAACCGGGAAACCAGCGCCGGGTAACTGCCAATGAATGTCTTCGATGCCTCCTTGCAGCCACAGGATGAACAGCGGATCTCGGCACTGTCGGGGTGGTATCACCTGCTTGAGGACCGCCAGCAGCGCATGGACTGCCCCAACACCTACCACGAGCGGCTGCTCTATCAGGCTGACGAAATGGACCGCCTGGGCTTGGTGACGTGGCAAGAGTGGCGTGACCTGAGGCTTGAGGCAGACAAGGCCTACCTCTGGGCAGTGCACGGTGGCGACTACCGCAACTGACTGTGCCACGGGGCCTCAACGACCCCGCACACATAGCTCAAACAGCGGGATTAGGCTGCCCTGTCGGCACCTCGTCATGCAGTGAAACCCGCGCAGTCTCCGGCAGCGCCAGGCCACCGATCAACGCCAGCAAGGCGATCACCACCAGATAAAACGCAGGTGCCAGGCTGCTGCCGGTCTGGCCAATCAGCCAGGTCGCAACCAGCGGCGCGGTGCCGCCGAACAGCGTGTAGGCAACGTTGTAGGTGATCGCCGAAGCGGTGTAGCGGGTGCGGGTAGGGAAGCTTTCCGACAGCAGCGCGGCAGTGACTACGCCACTCATCAGCGCACCGACCGCCAGCAGGATCACGCCGAGCAAGGCGCCGGACATCGACCCCGAGCTCGCCAGCCAGTAGGCCGGGAACACCGCAACCATCACCCACAGGCAGGTAAAACCAATGGTCTTGCGTCGGCCAATGCGGTCCGAAAGCAACCCGGCCAGTGGGCAGCCGGCAGCGGCGAACAGCAGTGCCACAGTGGTCACCAGCAACGACTGCGCGCGGGTCAGGTTGCCGACCAGTTGCAGGTAGGTGGCAAAGTAGGTGGTGAACATATAGAACGACAGTGCCGTCAGCGAAATGAACGCGCCGAGGTTGCGGATCGCCCGGCCGTGATTGCGCAGGGTCTGCTTGAGCGGCGAATGGCTGTGCACCTTGCCTTCGGCGATGGCCGCGCGGAACGCTGGGGTTTCCTCCATGCGCCAGCGCAGGTACAGACCGACCAGGCCCAATGGCGCCGCGATCAGAAACGGCACCCGCCAGCCCCAGCTGTTCATCGCGTCACTGCTCAGGTTTGCCTCGAGGGCGTAGGCGATCACTGCTGCGCAGGCAAACGCCGAGAAGGTCGACACCGGCACGAAGCTGCCATAGAACGCGCGTCTGTTTTGCGGTGCGTGTTCCATCAGATAAGCGCATGCACCGGCGTACTCGCCACCAGCGGAAAAGCCTTGCAGGCAGCGCGCCAGGGTCAGCAACAGCGGCGCGGCGATACCGATGCTGGCGTAGGTGGGCAGCAGGCCGATGAGGGTGGTCGAGCCCGCCATCAGCAGAATGGTCATCGACAACACGCGTTTGCGCCCGAGCCGATCTCCCAAAGCACCAAACACGATGCCGCCCAATGGCCGCAAGGCAAAGGCCACGGCGAATACGGCAAAGGTTTTCAGCAGGCCGGCGCCGGGATCGGAGCTGGCGAAGAACTGGCTGGCGATCAGTGTGGCAAGGAAGCCGTAGACGGCGAAGTCGAACCACTCGACGAAATTGCCAACGGCCGAGGCCGCGATGACCCGGCGCAAGGTGGCCGGTGATACCTCATGGGAAGTGGACATGCGGAGACGCTCCGATTTGCCATGGCAGCCTGATTGAAAGTGCCGCAGTCGGGCCGCAGCATCGTTGTTATAGCTATCAGTAGATCGGCAGGTTGCGCCGCGCGCATATTCGGGGGCGACACTGAGCTATCTGTTTCAACCAGCAGGCAAGCGGTTGCGCAGGGCTAGACCGGGAACACCACGCCGGTACGCGAAGCCGCGTTGCGGATATGCTCCTGCATGGCCCGCTGCGCGCCCAGTTGCGAGCGTCGGGCCAGGGCGCGGAGGATCTTGCTGTGCTCCTGCCAGGTTTCCATGGCCCGCTCCGGACGTATGAACGGCAGCTTCTGGCTTTCCAGAAAGATGTCCTGGCTGGCGGTGATCACATGCAGCATGGCGCGGTTGCCGGCGGCCTGCAGCAGCGCCTGGTGGAAGGCAAAGTCCAGCCGCGCTGCCGCTTCGAAGTTACCCGCACGCAACTCCTGGCGCATGGCCTCGACATTGGCGGCAAGCCGGTCGAGATCGTCGGCCGTCAGGTTCAGCGCCGCCTGCCCGGCGGCAAAGCCTTCCAGTGCATAGCGCAGTTGGAAGGTGTCGGCGGCAGACACCTGCTCGGCGTACGGCCAACTGAAGCCCACCGGGGTGGCCGGCACCGGGGCCAGCACGAACACGCCCTTGCCCGGCTGTACGCTGACCAGGCCCAACGCGCTGAGGGTCGATAATGCTTCGCGCAACGAGGCCCGGCTGACCCCCAGCTGCTCGGCCAGGTCGCGCTGCGAGGGCAGGGCATCACCGGGCAGATAACCACCGTCATCGATCAGTTTGCGGATTGCCTGCAAGGCGATTTCCGGGACGGCGCGGGGGAGGGTATCGAGCATGCAGTTCAGACCGGTCAGAGGGCAGGGTTCGACCCTTTTACGGGCAATGCGCGGCGCTGGCAAGCCATGCTCCGTGCTGGCGCAGGGTGA
>Ga0213829_1000164_pt1 | contig 83552 bp, 83 predicted proteins | sample MC6MC0896MG_FD_180665 | JGI IMG/M metagenome (GOLD analysis project Ga0213829, IMG submission 180665) | Enriched soil aggregate microbial communities from Iowa State University, Ames, United States - MC6-MC0896-MG | ecosystem: Environmental > Terrestrial > Soil > Unclassified | place: USA: Iowa... | reverse complement strand
CAAGGGAATATCGCGACTGATTTGCACCCAGCCAAAGGCTTTGAGCGTATTTGTAACGCCCTGAGCCACACGATCGGGTGCAGCTTCGTAGCGGCGTCCCATCACATCGGGATAGGCGGACATCTGCCCCAGCATATCCCCCTGAACTGCGTCTGACAGCGGGTTCATCCCGGCCAAACGCTGCGACATCGTCGATGGAAATTGCGGCGGAGTTTCAAAATCAGTCGTCACATCATAAATGCGTGGTGAACCATACCAGAGGTTTCCCACAAAGCTAAACGGCAGCAGAACTGCAAGCGCCAGAAATCCACCCCAAAAGGAGCGCGCACCGCCTTTATCACCATTCAGCCAGAGATTGCGCAGCCCTTTTGCCGCACAAAACAAAGCCACTACAGCAATCACAACGCCCATAGCCGCAATGAGAATGAAGTCCGGTGTTTCAAGCTTGCCAAACCTGTGCAGCAAGAGGCCAAGCACTGAGAGCACAAAGGCAAATATGCCGAACCGCAAAGCCCATATTGCGGAGCGCGACTGCCTGCGTTGATAACGAAGTTTCCTCATGCAAGGTCCCAGGATGATTTGAAAACCGCAGTCATGAATAACAGAGACTGTTTCGGCACAAAAGAAAAAGGCTCAGGCCACGCTGTCAATTCGTCCAGTTATAAAAAGTGAGCAGAAAATATATAGCTAAATCAATATAAAAATCATTGTAGCAACTCCTAATGGAGAGCATGATCGCGTATATGGGGCGTTTATCGGATTCGTCGGAAAGGTCGACATGGATCGGAACCTTCATAATGGCAATTTATCAGCCACATCCAGCACTGCGGCGGCAGAGCAGGAAGTCATGACCTTGGAGGCAGTCGAGCTGGAATTTGCGCTCGGGGCCATCGACGTTTTGATCGAAGGATTTGACACAGCCCTTGCCAAGGCGGCAGAACGCGTCGGCGGCGAAGTTCTTTTCAACATGCCAGCGCTTGATACGACTGCTGCTCAGCGCATTGGCGCGATTGCCATTGCAGGGCAGCCGCAGGATCAGGTTGTTTTTGTAACTTTGGGGAATGATGGAACAACGCTTTCCGTTGCTCCACCCACTGGCGAAAATGCTCTTTTCGTAAGCCTAGGACGCAATTACGCTGAGGTCATGAAAAGCCTGACGCCAAAGGATCAGATCAACGGCAAGTAAGACTTACGCGTCAGTTATCCTGTTTTGCGCCCGCATGAAGATTATGTGCAGGCACCGGATTGAGTGTCATGGTTGTCTCGACATCTCTTAGCTTCACAAACTTCATGCCTTTGGCCTGAAGTGCCAGAATGCCCTTGGCAACGCCTTCGCCTGCAGAACGGCTTGGCTGATTGATGTGCGAAATAATGACATCACCATCGCGCGCCGCAGCAATGCGCTTTGCGACAACTGGTGCCAGAAGCGATGCGCCCTGATCGCCATTGAGCGAGTAACCACCGATCTTATAGCCCATGCTTAAAGCCAGTTTCACCGCATCTGTTGAATAGCGTGCCGTCGCGTCACGATACCAGAGCGGCTTCGTTGCACCTGATTTGGTGATCGCATCAGCACCGCCATCGATTTCAGAGCGAACGGCATCGAGCGAGCCCGCGGTTTTGATATTATACATGGTCGGCACATTGGTAATCGCCGGAACATGCATATTGCCGTGGTTCTCAATATCGAAAAGATCGGGATGAGCGTTCATCACCGCAAAGGCTTCCGCATTTTGTCTGAGCCAACGCGCGGTCACAAAAATAGTCGCTGGAATACGGTTCTGTACCAGCACATCAAGAATGCGATGATCGGTTTTGCCCATGCACGCATCAAGCGTCAGTGCCACCTGCGGCGCAGTCGGGCCACCTTTTGCAATACGCAATTGCGGCTCAACGATACCGATTTTATCATGCGAACCCTGCTGTGGCAGCGCATCATAGGCGCTGGCGACAGTACTCAAACAGGCAAACACGGCCCCCGCCGCTAACAACTGACGAAACATATCTGCCCCGATAGAAAATGTTCTGGCACTGTAAGGCTTAGCGTCAGAACCAAAGCCGAATTATGGCGATCATTTTTCGCGGATTGCAGCCTGTGCTGCCGCCAGACGTGCGATCGGCACACGAAACGGCGAACAGGACACGTAATCCAGACCAGTTTTCTCGCAAAAAGCGATGGAAGTCGGATCGCCGCCATGCTCACCACAGATACCAAGTTTGAGCGTTTTGCGTGTCTTGCGTCCGCGCTCGGCTGCAATCTGGATCAGTTCGCCAACACCCTCCAGATCAAGTGATACGAACGGGTCCTGCTCAATCAAGCCACGGGTTTGATAGGTCGAAAGAAATGGTGCTGCATCATCACGCGAAATGCCGAATGTCGTTTGCGTCAGATCATTGGTGCCAAAAGAGAAAAACTCTGCCGTTTCGGCAATTTCGGCAGCGCGAAGTGCGGCGCGCGGCAATTCGATCATCGTGCCGACCATATAGTCGATCTGCACACCAGCCTCACCGATCACCTCTTTTGCCACAGCATCAATGCGTGCCTTGACGAAATCAAGCTCGGCCTTGAGGCCGACCAGCGGCACCATAACCTCCGGCACCACCGGCTCGCCAGTCTTTTTGCCCGCTTCCACTGCTGCTTCGAAGATGGCGCGCGCCTGCATTTCAGCAATTTCAGGATAGGACACAGCCAGACGGCAACCGCGATGGCCTAGCATCGGATTGAACTCATGTAGACTATCAGCGCGCTCGCGCAGTTTTTCCGCGTCAACGCCCATGGCACTTGCCACTTCCGCAACCTCTTCATCTGTCCGCGGCAAAAATTCATGCAACGGCGGATCAAGCAGACGAATCGTGACGGGCAGTCCCTTCATGATCTCAAACAGTTCGACAAAATCAGAACGCTGCATCGGCAGAAGCTTTGCCAAAGCCGCACGGCGACCATCTTCCTTGTCGGCAAGGATCATTTCCCGCATTGCGATAATGCGCTCGCCTTCAAAGAACATATGTTCGGTGCGGCAAAGTCCAATGCCTTCAGCACCAAACGAACGCGCTGTGCGTGCATCGGCTGGCGTTTCCGCATTGGCACGCACCTTCATCCGCCGTGTCTTGTCGGCCCATTGCATCAAGTGACCGAAATCACCGGAAAGCTCTGGCTGCAACATGGCAACAGCACCTTTCAACACTTGCCCGTTGCTGCCATCGACAGTGATGACATCGCCTTTCTTGAAGCTTTGTCCAGCAGCCATCATGATGCCATTACGATAATCAACACGCAGCGAACCCGCGCCAGACACACAAGGTTTGCCCATGCCACGCGCGACAACGGCTGCATGGCTTGTCATGCCGCCGCGTGTCGTCAGAATGCCTTCCGCAGCATGCATGCCATGAATATCCTCCGGGCTTGTTTCGACCCGCACCAGAATGACATTGCGGCCCTCGGATTTCGCCTGCTCGGCATCTTCCGACGAGAACACAATCTCACCCGTTGCAGCCCCCGGCGACGCAGGCAAGCCTTGGCCAATCACAACGCGCTCGGCACGCGGATCAATTGTCGGATGTAAAAGCTGATCGAGTGCTGCCGGGTCAATCCGCAGAACGGCTTCCTCTTCAGTGATCAGGCCTTCTGCGACCATTTCAACCGCCATTTTAAGCGCGGCCTTCGCCGTGCGCTTGCCCGAACGGGTCTGCAGCATCCAGAGCTTGCCGCGTTCGATGGTGAATTCGAGATCCTGCATATCGCGATAATGACGCTCAAGCCTGTCGGCGACTTTCAGAAATTCACCAAAAGCATCCGGCATGACTTTTTCAAGCGAAGGCTTGTCAGAACCTGCCGCAATCCGCGCTTCTTCGGTGATATTTTGCGGCGTGCGAATGCCTGCCACCACGTCTTCGCCCTGCGCATTGACCAGAAACTCGCCATAGAGCTTCTTTTCGCCCGTGGAAGGATTGCGTGTGAAGGCAACACCCGTAGCGGAGGTTTCGCCCATATTGCCAAAGACCATGGCCTGCACATTGACCGCCGTGCCCCATTGCGCCGGAATGTTGTGCAGGCGGCGATAGGTGATTGCACGCGCATTCATCCAGCTTGAGAAGACTGCACCAATGGCACCCCAAAGCTGTTCGTGCGGGTCTTGCGGGAAAGGCTCACCAAGCTCTTCCTCGACCTTGGCTTTGTAAAGCGTAATGACTTCTTTCCAATCGTCGGCACTGAGCGCCGTATCGACCTCGACACCAAGATCAGCCTTTTTGTCTTCGAGGATTTCTTCAAAGAAACCGTTATCAACCCCCAGAACCACATCGGAATACATCTGGATAAACCGACGATAACTGTCGTAGGCAAAACGCTCGTCACCGGCCTCACGCGCAATGGCCTGCACTGTTTCATCATTGAGGCCGAGATTAAGAACCGTATCCATCATACCCGGCATGGATGCACGTGCACCAGAACGCACCGAGACCAATAGCGGCTTGTCAGCCCCGCCAAATTCACGTCCGGTCAGCTGGGCTACGTGTTCAAGTGCGTTCTGCACCTGATGATCAAGCTCATCCGGATAGGAGCGCTCCTGGTCATAATAGGCGGTGCACACTTCGGTTGTAATCGTAAAGCCGGGCGGAACTGGAAGGCCAAGGCTGCTCATTTCAGCCAGATTAGCGCCTTTGCCGCCAAGAAGGTTGCGATCACTCGCAGCGCCCTCTGCCTTGCCATCACCGAATGCGTACACCCACTTCGCCATTCTGGCCTCCCATGCGCAGGTAACGGTCCGCAATCTCTGTGCTTTTCGACAGGCTTGCAGAAACTATCTTCGTGCTTATGCGATCACGTCGCTGCCTGCCAATCAAAAAAGACAAAGGATCGTAATAGAATCGATTAGTTAGTCAGATGTCAGACCGCAATATTGACTCCAATTGGAAAACGGGTCAAAAATAAGAACAAAAATAGAACACATGGAGTTAATGATGCGTATCACCGGCAAGCTCGATTATCTTGAAATGCCTGCGGCCAATGGATCGCTGGACGCGGCAAAAAGTTTTTATGCGCGTGCTTTTGGATGGTCATTCGTGGATTACGGCCCGACTTATTCTGCTTTTGCGGAAGGTCTGGATGGTGGATTTGATGCCGATCCGGAAGCGACGCGAAAACCTCTACCAGTGCTTTATTCCGCGCAGCTCGAAGAAACTCTCCAAGCTGTGACAGAGGCCGGTGGAACAGTTGTGAAGCCGATCTATGCATTTCCCGGCGGTCGTCGTTTTCACTTCACAGACCCCGCAGGCAATGAACTCGCTGTTTGGAGTGAAAATTAAACCGCGTCTCACTTTTGGCGATGCGCTATAGCATTTCACCAAACAAAGCAGTATCAACCGCCATGTCCAGTTCTCTATCAGCACTCGAATCCGCCGCGAAATATCTGTCGCAAGCCGACAAGGATCAGTTCTTCAAGATCAAGCGTGAAATGGAAGCATCAAATGCTTCCAGAGCAAGCATTGAAGAACGCCTCCACGCGTTCATCTGGCAAGTGATTGAAGCCGATGATGATGACGAAGACGAAAGCGACAATGAAGAGTGATACTCTCACTTAGAGCGCCCATCTGATTGAAGCAGATCGGCGCGTTTCAACTGTTTTTTAACGCGCATCTTATCCGAAAACAGTTTCACACTATTGGGATGTGCTTTAGCCATGAACAATCAGCTTGCTTCGCGCAGTTGTTCTGCAGTTTGAAGATCAACCGAAACAAGCTGGCTTACGCCCTGTTCACCCATGGTCACACCGAACAGGCGGTTCATACGGGCCATGGTGATTGGATTATGCGTGATGATGACGAAACGTGTTTGCGTTGATGCCGCCATTTCATCCATCAGATTGCAATAGCGCTCGACATTATGATCGTCGAGCGGTGCATCCACTTCGTCCAGCACGCAAATAGGTGCCGGATTGGTGAGGAACACGGCAAAGATCAGAGCCATTGCAGTCAATGCCTGCTCGCCACCTGAAAGCAGCGTCATGGTCTGTGGTTTTTTGCCCGGAGGACGCGCCAGAATTTCAAGGCCCGCATCCAGCGGATCGTCACTTTCGATCAGTTGCAATTCGGCAGTACCGCCGCCAAAAAGATGCGTGAACAGGCGCTGGAACTGCACATTCACCACATCAAACGCCGCCAGAAGTCGCTCGCGCCCCTCACGGTTGAGGCTCTGGATAGCCTGACGCAGTTTTTTGATCGCTTCGATCACGTCTTCACGTTCGGAAACAATCGCATCAAGACGCGCGGTGAGTTCCTGGCTTTCTTCCTCAGCGCGCAGGTTCACAGCACCAAGGCGCTCGCGCTCTAAGCGCAACCGCTCCAACTGACGCTCAAGCTGATCGGGATCGGGCATACGATCTTCCGGCTTGAGACCGGTATGTTTGATGGCCTCGTGCGGCGCGCAATTGAGCACCTCCGCGATACGCGCTTCCGCATCCTTGCGGCGTTCTTCGGCAGCCGCCAGACGCTCTTCAGCACGCGCGCGTTGTTCGCGACTTGTCGCAAGCTGCTGGATCGCGAGGGTCGCGACCTTGTCGAGCTCGGCCTGCCTTGCTTCGGCTTGGGCCAGAATATCAGCCGCCTGCTTGCGGCGCTCATCGGCTTGCGACAGCTCATTGAGAAGTGCGCGGCGACGGCTTTCGATCTCTTCGGGCGCTTCGGCCAAGGCTTCCGCTTCATCCGCAGTTTCCGCACGACGATCATTAAGCGCTGCGATCTGTTGCTGCGCACTTTGAGCGCGCGCAGCCCAGTTGCGGCGTTCAAGTCCAATCATGGAGAGACGCCGCAAACGATTATCCGCTTCACGGCGCTGACCTTCATAGGCGGCGCGCGCTTCCGCAAGCCGCGCGCGATCCGACTGCACCTGCGCTGCAAACACAGAATGGCGTTCGCCGATTGCACCAATATCCGGCATGTCATTGAGCCGGTCTTCCGCCTCAACCACGAGAATCTGCGCTTCCTCAAGATTTTCCTCAAGGCGCAATTTGGTATCTTCAAAGCCTGCGCGTTTGCTCGCCAGTTGCCCTGCGGCGCGCTCAACGGCTGCCAGCGCCTCGCGGGCATCATCGAGCTTGCGCTGGTTTGCGCGCCATGCGTCGCGCGCCACCCGTTCATGCTCAACTGCATCACGCACCGCCGTTTCAAAACGCTGCACGGCTTGCTCGGCATGTTTTAAGCGACCAGCAGCACTGATGGCTTCCTGCTCAAGTTCAGCCAGACGGTTCTTTTGTGCAAGGCGTTGCGCGGCAGGTGTTGGCGCATCGGCACTCGCGGTATAACCATCCCAACGCCACAGAGCGCCAGCCTTGCTCACCAATCGCTGCCCCGGACGCAATGAGGCTTGCAGGCGATGACCATCCTCATCAGAAACGACACCCACTTGCGAAAGCCTGCGGCGCAATTGTTGCGGACCGTTCACATAGCTATCGAGCGGTGTTGCACCAGAGGGCAAGGAAGGATCGGTTTCCTGCGCGGGATTATAGGCCCAATAGACTGGTGCCGCATTGTCGCTTGCGGCATCAAGGTCTTCACCCAATGCTGCGCCAAGGGCTATTTCAAAACCCTTTTCAACCTGCAAATCTTCGACAACCGGCGGAAACTGGCCTGTCTCACCAGCATTGAGAATACGCGCCAATGTCTGCGCTTCGGTCTCTATCCGGTTAAGCTCGGTGCGCGCCTCGTTCAAAGGTTGACGGCCTGTCGTCTCCTGCTCGCGTGCTTGGCCCACCAATTCTTCGCCAGCAATCACCGCATCTTCGGAAGCTGCCAGCGCTTCAACTGCAGCCTCAACCATGAGACGCTTTTCAGCGGGGTCAAACAGCCCGCCAATCTGCTCGACAACCGCCGTAATATCACGCTGGACATTATCAATCTGCGTGACAAGACGGTCACGCCGTGCCTGTGTTTCCTGCAATGCGCGTTCGATCTGCGTGCGCTCGGCTGTCGCTTCCGCGCGCTCCGCCGTTACACGCGCCAATGCATTTTCGCTGTCCTGAAGCGTGATTTCCGCTTCCTCGAACATCGCGCGCAGTGCTTCATCGCGGTCGCCGGAGGCTTCATTGGACGCAATGAGCTCTTGCTCTTCCTCATCCAGTCGCGCCAGAATATCGGCGTTCTCGCGCACCATCTGCTCTTCACGCGCAATATCGGCGGTCAGTTGTTCAAGCCGCTTCATCAGCTCAGCCCGGCGCACACGGATACGGCCGTCTTCCTCGTCGAGTTGTGAGCGTGCGATGGAAAGCCGTTGCAGTGCCGCAGCAGCCTTGGCTTCTGCCTCGCGCATTTCAGGAAGCTTATGCGCGCCCACAGCCTGATCACGCGCTGCATTGATCTGCGCCTGCGCCATGTCGCCAACAACAGATGTTGCCTGCGCAAGCGCGCTCTGCGCTTCGCCTTCCTGCGCCTTGGCCTGTGACCAGCGCAGATGAAGAAGTGAAGCTTCTGCACGACGAATATCGGCGGACAACGCCTTGAAGCGATTGGCCTGACGCGCCTGACGTTTCAGACTTTCGATCTGACTGCCAAGCTCACCGACCACATCTTCCAGACGCTCAAGATTTGTTTCGGCTGCACGAAGACGCAATTCAGCCTCGTGACGACGCGTATGCAGGCCGGAAATACCGGCAGCTTCTTCCAGAAGTGCGCGGCGTGCCTGCGGCTTTGCCTGAATCAACTCGCCAATGCGCCCTTGACCGACCATGGACGGCGAACGAGCACCCGTCGATTGATCGGCAAAAAGCAGTTGCACATCCTTGGCGCGGGCTTCCTTGCCATTGATGCGATAAACGGAACCAGCCTCGCGCTCGATACGGCGAGAGACCTGCAATTCATCCTGATCATTATAAGCAGCGGGTGCCGTGCGGTCGGAATTGTCGAGAAACAGCGTGACTTCCGCCGTATTGCGCGCGGGGCGCGTGCCGGAGCCAGAAAAAATAACATCGTCCATGCCGGAAGCGCGCATGTTCTTGTACGAGTTTTCACCCATCACCCAGCGCAGCGCTTCAACGAGATTGGATTTGCCACAGCCGTTGGGGCCGACAACACCCGTTAATCCGCCTTCAATGACGAATTCCATAGGCTCAACAAAGGATTTGAAACCGACAAGGCGCAGCTTGGAGAAGCGCATTAGCGAGCTCCTCCTTCAAAAACGCAAAAAGCGGACGCAATGAAGCGTCCGCTTTTCATGCCGAAAGGCGGCTTAGAGCAGCTTGTCAATGATTGCCGACATCTCGTCAACCGAAAGGGCTCCAGCGTATTTCTGTCCATTGATGAAGAATGTTGGCGTAGCGTTCACGCCAAATTCCTGCGAACCGCGTTCCATTGTTGATCTCACATCATCGAGAAGTTGCTGGTTCGTCAAGCAAGCCTTGAACGACTCCTGTGTAAAACCTGCAAGTTTCGCGATTTGAAGCAATGCCGCTTCGCCATCCGCAGCGCCAGCCCACTGCTGTTGCTGCTTGAAGAACACTTCAATCATCGGAAAATAACGATCTTCAGGGGCACAACGCGCCAGCATGAAGGCCGCAGTCGCACGTGGATCGAACGGGAACTCGCGGAAAATCAGACGCGCTTTGCCTGTATCAATGTATTTTTCCTTGATGGTAGGCAGCGTATTGACCGCAAAATCAGCACAATGCGAACAGGTCAGCGATGCATATTCAACGATGGTGACAGGCGCATCGGCCTTGCCATAAACCATGTCCTTGATCTTGCCAGCTTCTGCGACCTTGGAAGCATCAACACTTGCTTCAGCGCTGCGCGACTGTGCGCTCGCATTGCCAGCAAAAGCGATACCAGCGGCTGCGGCACCTGCAAGAGAAATAACATGTCTGCGATTAAGCGTTGCAGGCATACGAATCATCCATTCCTGTTTCAATGTTAATATTCGAGAGCAATTTAGGGTGGCAGATCACCAATCACCAGCCCTGTTGCGATCAAATGAAAGTCAGCATTAATGATACATCAAATTTATGGCAGATCGCTCACTTCTTTCTACTGCGCTTTTCTGCGAGTATATTCTTGCCAAGACGTGCGAGTGCAGCACGCAGGGCATCATCCTCAATTCCATCTGTAGCCTTGTCGATACGACGTTCTTCCGAAGGCGCCAAAGGTGCCAGACGTTTCGGACGCCGCTTGAAATCAAGTGCGGGAGGCTTTTGCTCGATCTTGATGCGACCAATAGCGGAAAAACCGAGAAACGCGTTAACTCTGCTGATGATTTCGCCCGTCTCATGCTGGATCTGCAAGGCTGCAAACCCTTCACAGGCAATGATCAATGTCGCCGGACTAAATGGGTCATCTTCATGCAGACGCCGTGGCCAGAGAATCCGCAAGGGTCGCGATGATGACCCGATTGCAGCCCCGACAATATCTTCCCATGATTGCAGCAGCGAAAGATTGATACCCGCACGCTTCTGCAACATCGGATCCATGAGACCAGAGGCCATATCTGCCAGCGGGCGAAAGCCCCGTTTTGATTTCGGTTCCCTCATCGCGTTCCATTATAGCCGCGAAACCACTCGACAAACAAAGGAATACCTTCATCCAACGTAGTTTGAGGGCTGAAACCGAGATCACGCGCTGCAAGCGTAATATCCGCATATGTGCGTTGTACGTCAGCTGCTGGCATCGGCTCAAACTTGCGGATCGCTTCTATACCGCATGCTTTTTCAATCGCTGCGATGAAGTCATTCAACATCACCGGGCGATTGTTGCCGAGGTTATAGACTGGTGCAGTCTCATTTGGCTGCTCCAGAATGCGTTTGACTGCGCCCAATACACCGCTGACGATGTCATCGACGAAAGTGAAGTCGCGCTGCATTTCACCATTGTTAAAAACGCGGATCGGCTCTCCTTTTAGAATAGCCGATGTGAAGAGCCATGGAGCCATGTCGGGACGACCAAACGGACCATAGACAGTGAAGAAGCGCAAACCGGTCGAAGAAAGCCCATGCACATGCTTATAGGAAAAGGCCAGAAGCTCACCTGATCGCTTAGTTGCCGCATAAACCGACACCGGGTGATCGACAGCATCACTTTCCGAGAACGGAATTTTTTCATTTGCGCCGTAGACCGAAGACGAACTGGCATAGACGACCGGCGGACGCTTATCGAGCTTGAGCGCTGTCTCAAAAACATTCACCTGCCCCATGACATTGGCCGAGACATAGGCAGCAGGGTTTTCGATAGAATAGCGTACACCAGCCTGCGCTGCGAGATGTACGATCACATCAGCATCGCGGTCTTTGCCAATGGCCGCATTGAAAGCTCCCACATCGGCTATATCGGCTTGCGAAAAACGGAAACCTTCGCGGATTTGCAGTTTGGCGAGGCGCGTTTCCTTGAGATCGACCTGATAATAATCATTGAGATTATCGATGCCGATCACCTGCCAGCCTTCATCCAGAAGCCGTGCTGCGGTGTGATAGCCGATGAAGCCAGCGGCCCCCGTCACAATGGCTTTCATGGATGTCATTTCCTGCAAATATAGTTTTCAAGGCCAGCCCGGCGGAGCGCCATGACCCGACGTGAAGCAGTCGCATTCAAGGCGGCAATAAAGAACATCACCGATGCGATCGTGACCTCATGCAGCAATGGATTATGCAACATTCCGTAGCTTGCGCACACGAAAGCGAAATAAATCAGCGCACGACGCATCGCCCAGCTATCAGCGGCTCTCCAAAGATAAATGAAAATCGCTATGAAAGCCGCGAACATGAAGAACAGGCCAACAATACCGTCATTGAGCAATTCATCGAGCACCGTATTATGCACATGGCGAAAACCAGCAAGCATTGGCGCCTGCTCACCTGCCTGCTCCCTGACAAGGTTCATCTTCGCATAGGAGCCTACACCTGCTATCGGATGTTGCTTGATGATTGTGGCCGCGCTTTCCCACATGACCTCACGAATGTCAGCAGAGATTTTGTCTTCCCATTTCGAGCTGTCACCGCTGTCATAATATTCAACCATTCCAGCAAAACGTTTGGAAATCGTATCACCAACCGGGCCGACGATGATCAGTGCAGCCATTGCCGCTGCAAGGGCGACATAGACCGCGCCCTGTTGCTTGAGGTTGTATTTGCGTAGGAAGAGCACGATTTCGACTGCTGCAAATATCGGCAGAACGATGATCACAGCGCGGGTTTCTGACGTCAGAACTGCTGCAAATCCAAGAACCAACCAATGTGGCCCATTTGGCAAATAGCGTGGTGCTTTCGAGATCGGGATGCACGCCGAAATGGCTGCAACACCTGCAACAAAAGCGAAAACCGCTTCATTTCCGCCAACACCGATACGCCCACCTTGGGTCAACACAAGGTAGATCACAGCCAATACCGTCAAAACGACACCCGCACGTGAACCGAGCACGTAGGATCGCAGAGGATTTCTGATCAGGACCATCCCTGCGCCAGCAAAAGCAAAAACCGTTATTAGGAGCGTATAGCCAATCTGACGATTACCGGAAAAGGGTTCGCCGCGATAAAGTATAAGTCCCAGCGACCAGACTGCATAAAGAAGAATGAAAATATAGAATTTTTTTGCAAACAACCGCGTTGTATTATGTCGGGCGGCCGCCAGATAAATGCCCAGGCATGAAAACACAAAAAGCAGAATTGGCCCGAGCCCCAGCCGGATGGGCATAGCCGCAGACGCAACAGCCAAAACCCAGCTATCTATCCTTCGCCGGACCAGAAATGACTTACCTAAAAAACTCATTTCCCCGCCACTCCCAATCGCTTCGTACTTAAAGCGTAAGCGATTCGTCTGATATAGTCAGTGGCTCTAAATATAAGCGTGCTAATCCTTTTGTAGACAGGCAAACGCGCCTTGGCGTAGGTGTCCCGTCCGTCCGCAATCGTTGAAAGTGCGACATGCGGAAGCTCAACCAAGGGCCGCTCAGTCAAATAAAGCTCATAGTCCCCTGCCCAACCGCGCTCCAGTGCAACATCATAAGGCAGCGACATGGGTTTGATTGCCGCCAGCAGTTTTATGGCTCCTTTTCGGGTCATAAGATAAGCGGCCGAACTGCCCAATGGACCATGCAGACAACGCCCAATCGAATTACCACCTTCAACTCTATCGAAGCGCCGATAAGCCGAGCTACGGTGATTAACGAGTTTAATCACATCCCAGCCTTCCAGCTTTGAAACGCTGGAGATGAAAGGCAAAAAATCCGGGGTAAAGCGTACATCATCCTCGACAATGACGGAATAGGGTTCCTGAGCCGCGATAATTGCTTCCAACGCGTTGATATGGCTAAAATAACAACCAATCTCTGCTGGCAAAGCTATCTTGCCATGGCGGCGACGAAACCCCGCCTCATCGAAATTACCAAGTTCGTCAGGTTGAAGAAGCTTACCTTCAACGGCTTCTACCCGACGTAGCTCGATACCAAACTGATCGGCACTTGCAGTCACATCATCCCAGCGCTGCGCAGAGCGCGCCAGATTAATGACATAAACCGGGACTGAAATACTCACAAATAATCTTTCTTTGTCATTCATTTGCCCTGTACCACGATGGGCCTATCTATCATAAAGTGCAGCATCAAACGCACTTCAATTTTATATCAATTCCCAAAATTCAGCGTTAATCAGAAATTACAGGCCACCCTCAAATATCCGATCATTAATACCTATGCTCAAAACACTCAAATCCGACCGTACCAAGGCAATCCTAAACTGGTATGATCGCCATCACCGTATTCTGCCGTGGCGTGTAACGCCAGCGGAACACGTGCGCGGTGTGACGTCCGATCCTTACCGTGTCTGGCTGTCGGAAATCATGCTGCAACAAACAACCGTTGAGGCAGTCAAATCCTACTTCACGAAATTTGTCGAACGCTGGCCTGACGTTATGGCGATGGCCAATGCAAGCGAAGACGACATTCTGCGGGCATGGGCGGGCTTGGGGTATTATTCGCGGGCACGGAATCTCAAGAAATGCGCAGATATTATTGCCGCAAACTATAGCGGGAAATTTCCTTCAACCGCAGCCAAATTGAAAGAATTGCCGGGCATTGGCGATTATACATCCGCAGCAATTGCGGCAATCGCCTTTGGAGAACGTGCGGCAGTGGTTGATGGCAATGTGGAGCGCGTTGTTTCCCGACTATTCGCGATCAATACCCCCCTACCCGCAGCCAAGGCCCAAATTCGGGTGCTGATGGGAGAACTGACCCCGGAAGACAGGCCCGGCGACTTTGCGCAAGCCGTGATGGATTTGGGCGCAACCATATGCACGCCGCGACGTCCAGCTTGCGCGATTTGCCCCGTGAATGACGACTGTGAAGCGCTGATTGCACATGATCCGGAAAATTTTCCAGTCAAGGCACCAAAAGCACAAAAGCCAATACGCGTGGGTGCCGCATTCATCGCCATTGCCGATGATGGCTCCATACTGCTGCGCAAGCGCAAAGTTGAAGGCCTGCTTGCCGGAATGACCGAAGTTCCCGGTAGCGGTTGGACAGCGCGCATTGATGGTGATGCAACCATTGACGCAGCACCGTTTGAAGCGGATTGGGTGCCATCAGGCAGTATCACACATGTTTTCACGCATTTCGAATTGCGCCTGTCCGTCTATTCGTCCAGCAATATCAGAAAGCGCAACGATACTGACGGCTGGTGGTCGGGTCCTTCGGAACTTGCAGATGAAGCACTGCCAACCGTTATGAAAAAGGCAATCAGCGCCGCTATTCCGGCAGCGTTCAAACAAGGGAGGAAAAGCCGTTGAGCAGTCCAGTCAGACACGTTGTTTTCGATATTGGCAAAGTGCTCCTGCATTATGATCCTGAACTGGCCTATCTTGATGCAATCCCCGACCCCACGGAACGTCGCTGGTTTCTGGATAATATCTGCACGGGAGAATGGAATATCGAGCAGGATCGTGGCAGAAGCTGGCAAGACGCGGAAGCGCTTCTGATCGCAGCACATCCACAGCGCAGCGAACATATCCGCAAATTTCGTCAAAACTGGAATCTCATGGTGCCGCATGCCTATGAGGACAGCGTTGCAATTCTTCGCGGACTGATTGCCCAAGGCAATGATGTGACCATGCTTACGAATTTTGCTTCCGACACACTGCGAGAAGCACAAGGTCGCTTTCCGTTTCTCACTGAAAGCCGGGGTGTCACGGTTTCAGGCGATATTCGCCTATTGAAACCGCAGCGCGAAATTTACGAGCACCATGTTGCAAGCTTCTATCTTGATCCGGCGGCAACGCTTTTCATCGATGATAGTTTAACCAATGTTGAAGGCGCGAAATCCGCCGGCTGGCAGGCCGTGCATTTTACCGGTGCGCCCAAACTTGCCGATGATCTCCGAGGCTATAATCTCTCGTTTTGAAAACAAAAAGACACCCGAAGCAGTTTCCCTCGGGTGTCTTTTTATCAGACTTTGTTTGGAGGTCGTCCGATAGTAAGTACGAATTAAAACTATGCGCCTGCGGCGGCCATCTCATCGCGGATAATCTTGCGCAAATCATCAATAGGCTTCAACGCACCCGCTTCTTCATAATGCCAGAAAGTCCAGCCATTGCAGGCATCAAAACCCTGCACTTTGGCACCAATGCGGTGAATCGAGCCTGCTTCGCCATTAGCAGTCAGTGTTCCATCAGCACGAACGATCGCGGCATGACGACGACGCGCATCGGAAAGCACCGTACCCGGACGCAGCAGGCCTGCTTCCATGATTGAGGTAAAGGCCACGCGCGGTTCAGCACGCTTGCCAGTCATGACTGTAAGCTCGGCTTTGCCAAGAGGCTCAACCCCAGCAATACGCGCAGTTGCAGCGTCGATATAGTCCTGCTCGCGCTCAATACCAACGAAATGACGGCCGAGACGTTTTGCAACAGCACCCGTGGTGCCAGAACCAAAGAACGGATCGAGGATCACATCGCCAGGCTTGCTCGAAGCCATCATGATACGTGCGAGCAATGCTTCCGGCTTCTGCGTCGGATGCACCTTGTCACCATTCTCGTCTTTCAGGCGTTCCGAGCCTGTGCAGATCGGAAACAGCCAGTCGGAGCGCATCTGAACATCGTCATTTGCGGCCTTCATCGCATCATAATTGAAGGTATAGCCTTTGCTTTTCTCATCCCGCGAGGCCCAGATCAGCGTTTCATGCGCATTCTGGAACCGACGGCCGCGGAAATTCGGCATCGGATTGGTCTTGCGCCAAATGACATCGTTCAACAACCAGAAACCAATATCCTGAAGCTGTGTGCCAACGCGGAAAATATTGTGATAGGAGCCGATGACCCAGATCGTGCCATTGGGCTTCAACACGCGGCGGCAAGCCAGAAGCCAGGCGCGGGTGAAGGCATCATAGGCCTGAAAACTTTCAAACTGATCCCAATGATCATCAACGGCACTGACCATCGACTGATCCGGGCGATGCAGATCGCCACCAAGCTGAAGATTATAAGGAGGATCGGCAAAAATGACGTCCACCGAGTGATCCGGAAGGCGCTCCAGAGCGGAAACGCAATCACCCTTGATGATAGAGTCGAGCCAAGCGGTACGTGGGGCCTCAACAGGCAACTCATGTGCAAGACGTACTAGGGACATGGGATACTCGATTACTTGTGAACGCTAAAAACTTGTCCCTATGGTTACTGAGTAGGGTAAATATGCGGTTAACGCCAAGTGATTGAAATTGTAAATCTTTTCTTAATTCCGGCTCAAAAGCCCGCATTTGCGGGACTTCGCACGGCCATGCGATTTAAACAGTTTCGTTCCAGCCTTATTAAAGCCGTCAACAAATAGCAGTTCGTTCACGAAAAATAGCGTGCGTAATAAGGCTTGGTTATTCGTTTCTCCCTATAATTGCGCCATCGATCAAAACTGATTTGCGTATCCGTTCCATGTGTTTTCATGAATATTAACGAACTGCGTCACAACCGGTATTTACGAATCCTCTTCGTGCCTTTCCGCATGCGTGCACTTGTGCGCGGCAGCGAGATAGGCCTCGTCATTGCGGGCGCAATCATTGGTATTATCTCCGCACTTGTTGTTGCGGCCATTGCCGGCATTTCACAATGGATGCATCAGGCGCTTTTTGGCCTTCCCCATGGCGAGAGGTTAAGCTCCGCCTCGCAGCTTGACTGGACTGCTTATATTGCCCCGCTTGCAGGCGGCATTCTTATGGGCATCCTGATATGGGTTCTGGCACGTTGGCGCAAAAAGCCGATTGTCGATCCCATCGAGGCCAATGCTTTGCATGGCGGTCATCTGTCGCTGACAGACAGTTTCATTCTGGTCGGACAAAATCTTGTTTCAAACGGCTTTGGCGCATCGGTTGGGCTTGAAGCAGCCTATACGCAGCTTTCCAGCGGTTTCGCATCACGCATTGGGCGTTCGTTGAAATTGCGCCGGGCTGATTTGCGCACGCTGGTCGGCTGTGGTGCGGCGGCTGCAATTGCCAGCGCATTCAATGCACCACTGACAGGCGCATTTTACGCATTCGAGCTGATTATCGGCGTTTATTCCATTGCGACACTGGCTCCAGTGGTTGTCGCTGCCATTGTCGGCATGCTGGTAACGCAAGCGATCGGTGGTGCACCTTTGGTGATCCACGTCGGCCAGCTTGATGGCATTGCCGCGCGCGACTATGTGCCAGCGCTTGTGCTGGGTTTCATTGCGGCAGGCATCGCTATTCTCATCATGCGCGGGGTTACAACGGTCGAACGTATTGCACGCAAAAGCGTCGTCCCTACAGTGCTGGCCCCAGCCATTGGTGGCGCAATTGTCGGAATGATCGCCTTTGTTGCACCGCAGGTTCTGGCTTCGGGTCACGGAGCGCTTCATCTTGATTTGAATGCAAATCTGACAATTCCAGTGCTGCTGCTTTTAATTTTCGCCAAATCGCTGGCATCTGCTGTTTCCATTGGTTCAGGGTTTCGCGGTGGTCTGTTTTTCGCGTCACTTTTTCTGGGAGCGCTGACAGGCAAACTCTTTGCCGCACTTACTGGTTACGTTTTGCCGCTAACGCTGGAACCTGAGGTCTATGCGGTCATCGGCATGAGTGCGATGGCAGTGGCAATTATCGGCGGTCCATTGACGATGACATTCTTGGCATTGGAACTCACCGGTGACTTTCCAATTGCAATGCTTGTTCTGGGGGCTGTCGTATCGTCGTCGCTGATGGTCAGAAAGACCTTCGGCTATTCGTTTGCCACCTGGCGCTTCCACTTGCGCGGCGAAGCAATCCGTTCGGCGCATGATATTGGCTGGGTGCGCAATCTCACCGTTAACCGTATGATGCGTCATGATGTGCGCACGGTTTCCATCGACACCGATATTGAAACATTCCGCCATGAATTCCCGCTCGGTTCAACGCAGCGGGTTATCGCTGTCGATAAAGAGGGCCGCTATGTCGGCATGATCCCCGTGCCGGAAGCATATTCGGAAAGTTTTGACAGCTCCGATAACACAAAAGGCATCATTGATCTTCTTCGCTATCAGGACCAATTCCTGCTGCCGCAGATGAATGCCAAGGAAGCCGTCGTGCGCTTCGACAGAGCAGAAGCCGAAGCGCTCGCAGTCATCAACGATACGCACGAACGTAAAGTTCTCGGTTTGCTGAGTGAAGCTCACACGCTGCGCCGTTACAGCGAAGAACTCGACCGGCGCAGACGTGAGGTTTCAGGCGAAGTTTGATTGAAAATTGCATCTGCCTTATTGCGAAGTCTCTGTCGCAGGCTCGGTTCCCCGGTTTTCAGGCGTTACGCTGTAATAATAAGGGGTCGCCAGAATGAATGCCAGAACGACAGCGACTGCGATAAGGAACAGCACAACGGATTTTCGCATAAATGTCTCCTTTAGTGGACACATGAAAACGAACGGCTCAGCATATCGTTCCTGAAATTACGCTCAATGAGCCTGCGAAGTTTGACGAGAAAGGCATAAAGGTGTAGCTCATCCGCTCAATTTTGTTGGGCGCTCTTGCCCTTTCTTCTGCGTTTAAGGCTTGTGACATGACGGCTCCGTCCCTGATTATTTTCGACTGTGATGGCGTATTGGTGGATTCCGAAATCATCGCAGCAGAAGTCGATGCGGCTCTTCTGACAGAAGCAGGCTACCCTATTGAAGCAGCAGAAGTCGGCGAACGTTTTGCTGGTCTGACCTGGCAGGACATTCTCCTGACGGTTGAGCGCGAAGCAGGCATTCCCATTTCCGCTTCCCTGCTCGACAAGGCGGAAAAGTTGCTTGATGAGCGTCTGAAAAACGAAGTTCAGGCGATTGAGGACATTGTCGAGGTTGTTTCTGCGCTTGATCTGCCGAAATGCATCTGCTCGAATTCGACCAGCACTCGCCTCGAACTCATGCTGAAGCGCGTCGGCCTTTACGATCTTTTTGCGCCAAATATTTTCTCGGCGCGTGAGGTTGGCTCGAAGAAGCCAAAGCCAGCGCCAGATGTCTTCATTCATGCCGCCAAACATTTTGGTGTTGATCCGGCTGATGTGATTGTGATTGAAGATTCAGCCCATGGCATTCACGGTGCGCGCGCGGCAGGAATGCGGGTGATCGGCTTTACCGGCGGCGCCCATACCTATCCTGGTCACGCCGACAAATTGACGGATGCAGGTGCCGAAACCGTTATCCATCGCCACAAGGACTTACCAAGCGTGATCGAAGCTTTGTCGATCTGGACTGATGCCTGATCCTAATTCTCTCCCGAAACATCTTTTCGGGAGAGCCCCCACTATTGCCTCTTTGGGATAAGAATACCCTTAAGCGGCGCTACGCTTGCTCTTGTTTTTCGCTGCGGCATTGAGCGTGGCAAGCAACTCTTCCGACTCGCTTTCGCTCAGACCAATCATCAGCCTGTCACCGATGGACGCCGGTTCATCGGTCGTGAGGTCGAAAATCGCCCAGGTATCTGTCGGTTCCAGAACGCGTTCATATTTTGGTTTCATGGGTCTAAGCTCAGAACGTTCATTGCCGCCCTGCCCCTAATGTTTCGTTACAAGTTTTGATAAGAGGCACACCCTGTCCGTTTTAAGGCAGAGCTGTCTCATTCATTACTGTTTTACACCAAACATCTTGCGATTCATTTCACAGAAACGGTCGAATTTAACAAAAACCTTAAAGATTACTTCTATAGTTAATTTTTGTTTCGTAATGCTTTTATTTCAAAATGCGTCCCTGCTCTATCCTGCAAGATTATGCTCCAGGCACAGACTTGGGCCTGCCGCGTTTCCTGCCAGAGGGAACATTGCCGACAAGCACCTGCACCGATGCCGCATCGACGGGTTTTCCAAAGAACCAGCCCTGCCCGAAAAGCTCCGTACAAATACCACGGAAATATTCGGCCTGAGACTCTGTCTCTATCCCTTCAACGACAATACCCAAACCATGCTGATGCGCCATTGAAATGATCTGCGGGACAATAGAAACAGTTTCCACCTCATTGCCGACAGTGCGCGTAAAGGCCTTGTCGATCTTGATCGCATCAACCTTCAACTCGTCCAGATAGGCAAGGCTGGAATAGCCGGTTCCAAAATCGTCAATGTAAATTTTATGTCCGCGCTCGCGCAGACACTGGATGCCCTCGCTGGCCTTTGCAAAATCAACAGCCGTGCGTTCAGTCAACTCAAGCCCGATCTGTTCCGGCCTGATATTAGCCATCGTCAGACGCGCGCCGATTGTCTTCATAAACTCAGCACTCTGCAAATCGCTTGCAGTGATGTTGATATTGATATGCAACGCAGGTTGCTTTTGTAACAATCCGCCCACTTCTTCGATCACCCGATCAAGGACATAAATTGTTACTTTATCCGCTATACCGTGGTCCTCTGCCTTTGCAATAAACAGATCAGGCGGAACAAAGTCGCCTTTGGTTATTTCCCAGCGAATAAGTGCTTCAAAACCAACAATTTTTCGGCTGCCTATATTTACAACCGGCTGATAAAATAGCGTTAACTGACTTGAAGCCAGCGCCTTTTTCAGCAGCGAAATCAATGAGCGGTCGCGATTGCGATAATAGCTCCAGCCAAGAGCACAACCTGCTCCAACCAGGATTCCAAGGCTCGTAAAGACCAATGGCAACAGCCCTGCCGAGCGGTCTTTCCAACCAGCAGAGGTAGCAATGAATATACAGACGCCAGTGGCTTCATCGCAGGCTTTCTGCGTCAGTGCATCGTGCGTTAAATCAAAGGAACGAGCGCCGTTGGTGGGGAAAAAGCTGCTTTCAAAATCAACCGGAAACGCATCAGGATAGTTATAAAAACGAGCGACCTGCGTCCGATCCTCATTCACCATGAAAACAACGAAATTGTATTGAGAAATTTGCAAGGCTTCAAAGGCAACAGCACTGAGCACAACATTCGCCCCGCCCCGCCCGATAATCGGGCCATGGCTACCGGGCGTAATCAGCTCATCATCTTTATAGATATAGGTGCCGTCTTTCAGAAGCACGTCTTCCTTCCTGCGGGGACGTGACTTATCCGTGTCATTGAGGAGGGTCGAACACTGCAATATATCTCCTTCAAGCCGGCCAATATCCTTGACGTGATAGCCGGAAAAAAGAAGCTCTCGCATATATTGCTTATCTTCAGCTCCGCATATCGGGTGGGTTGAACTGTTTATCTTATCGAGCGTGTCACGTGCAGAACTGACAATGCGGTTCGCCTGTGTCATGAGCACCGTCATATAGGTGTCCATATCGCTTTCTTCATCAAGCAGACGGAACCGATCCCCAGCCCATTTGCCTGCGAAAGCACCAAGCAACAACATGACGCAGACGACGAAAGGGACAGGCGACAGAAATGAACTGCGCTGAAACCTCATTGAAAACCGTCCTGCCAAACATTAAAATGTACAAAAATCAAAAATACTTCCACACCTTTATAATGCATTTTTATAGTTCCGGAACATATTATTTCATACCGGAAGCAATACAGGCGGACAGCATTATTCTTTATAAAAAAATAATTCTATTATTTAATGGTACTAGCAATACGAAAATATGGAATACGCTTGATAATATTAAATATTACGAATGCTTTTCATACAGTACAAGCGGCCTATGAGAGCATCATAAGCCGCTTGAAAAAAATCAATTAGTAACTTCAGGACAGACTTACTTGGTATTGTATGGACCTTCATCGAAGCCTACGAAAATCTGCACGCTCCGTGCGCTTGCAGTAGGGATCGAAATTCCCTTGTCGTTGAAGACGAATTGTGTCGCACCGCCGCTGGAAACATTCACAGTCTGCTTGTGCAGCTTGGAATAGATCACCTTGTCACCCTCAACAACGGCGACACGCACTGGCATGGTAATATTGCCGCTCTTATATTTCGGACCGGGGACAACCTTGCCGGCCGCGGCAACATCAAGGCTGATGGTTCCGTCAGCATATTGGCAGGAGCGCGTCGTCTCGGTCAAAGCTGCCTGATAGATGACGCGGCTTGCATCCTTATCGCCACCTTTTTCATAGGTGTTGAAATAGGCTGTGCCTTCACGCAGCGAAACGGTCGGGCAAAAAGCGCGCAGTTCCGATTCCTTGATGCGTGGCTGATCCGCTGTTTGTTGCGTGCCGCTCGTCGTGCAGCCTGCAAGCGCTGCGAGCAAAACCGTTGCAAAGACTGGTAACAACGATGAACGATTCTGTATTGGTTTCTGCATAAACCGGGCTTCCCTGCACTGATCGACCTGTTCTATACCATTATGAAATGCATAGTGTGAGGGTGTTTTCCCGTTTTTTATCGTCAAGAGCAACCCCACCCCTCAAAGGATACTTTAATTCTTGCGGCTTTTTTAGGGAGGCTTTATTGCATTCAACGGCTAAAATCCGCCTCGACCCGAAATGAAGGCCTTTGAAATGAAATATATCAGCACACGCGGCGAAGCACCTGTTCTGGGGTTCAGCGATGCTTTGCTCGCCGGACTTGCCCGTGATGGCGGCCTCTATCTTCCGCAGGAATATCCGCAATTCACGCCTGATCAAATTCGTGACCTTCGCGGGAAATCCTATGTGGATATCGCGCTGGCCGTGCTGACACCTTTCATCAACGGTGAGATTCCGCAGGCTGATTTCGAGCGCATGGTGCGCGAAGCCTATGGTTCTTTCCGTCATGACGCGGTCTGCCCGCTGGTTCAGACGGGTTCAAACGAATTCATTCTTGAACTGTTTCATGGCCCGACACTCGCTTTCAAAGACGTCGCCATGCAGTTGCTTGCCCGCATGATGGACTATGTGCTGGCCCAACGCGGCGAGCGTGCGACAATCGTTGGCGCCACATCAGGCGATACCGGCGGTGCGGCTATTGAAGCTTTTGGCGGACGCGACAACACCGATATTTTCATTCTTTTTCCCGATGGCCGCGTGTCACCGGTGCAGCAGCGCCAGATGACCAGCTCCGGCTTTTCCAATGTTCATGCCCTTTCCATCGAAGGCAACTTCGATGACTGCCAGAATCTGGTCAAAGGCATGTTCAACGATCTGGAATTCCGCGATGCGATTTCGCTTTCGGGTGTAAATTCGATCAACTGGGCGCGTATCATGCCGCAGGTGGTCTATTATTTCACCGCAGCACTAAGCCTTGGCGCGCCGGATCGTGCCGTCTCATTCACCGTGCCGACCGGCAATTTCGGTGATATTTTCGCGGGCTTTGTCGCGAAGAAAATGGGGCTGCCGATTGATCAGCTGATCATCGCCACCAACGATAACGACATTCTTTCGCGCACGCTGGAAAATGGCGCATATGAAATGCGCGGTGTCGAACGGACCACTTCGCCTTCAATGGACATCCAGATTTCGTCAAATTTTGAACGTTTACTGTTTGAAGCACATGGCCGCGATGCGGCGGCGGTTCGTGGTTTGATGGAAAGCCTCAAGCAATCAGGTGGCTTCACAATCTCTGAAAAACCGCTCAAAGCCATTCGCAGTGAGTTTTCGGCAGGACGCTCAACCGTTGAGGAAACGGCAGAAACTATCAAATCCGTGCTCAACGATGATGGCTATCTGCTTGATCCGCATTCGGCGATTGCCGTTAAGGTCGCTCGCGAAAAAGTGTCCGGCACTGCACCAATGGTTGTATTGGCCACCGCACATCCGGCCAAATTCCCTGATGCTGTAAAGGCCGCAAGCGGCATTACACCTGAGCTTCCGGCATGGCTTTCAGACTTGATGCAACGAAAAGAAAGTTTCACAGTTCTTCACAACGAGCTGAAAATCGTGGAAGAATACGTTCGCCGTCATTCTCGGGCATAAATTGCGAGTGCTCTGCTAGAGATTAAGAACGGGAATTAGGGAGCATTTTGCTAATGGGTGTTGAAGTAACGCGTCTTTCCAATGGCCTGACCATTGTAACCGATAACATGCCGCATATTGAAAGTGTTGCACTTGGTATCTGGGTTAAGGCAGGCGCAAGAAACGAAGCTCCGGATCGGCATGGCATCGCCCATTTGCTTGAACATATGGCTTTCAAGGGCACGGAGAAGCGCTCTGCCTGGCAGATTGCATCGGACATCGAAAACGTCGGCGGTGAAATCAACGCTGCCACAAGCGTCGAGACTACATCTTATTATGCGCGGGTCCTGCGCAACGATATGCCTCTGGCCATCGATATTCTTGCCGACATTCTCACTGCTTCCAAATTTGATGAAGCGGAGCTTGAGCGCGAGAAGCAGGTGATCATGCAGGAGATCGGTGCTGCACACGACACACCGGATGACATTGTGTTCGACCGCTTCACCGAAACCGCTTATCGCCATCAGCCAATCGGACGCGCAATTTTGGGCGAGCCGGATACGGTCATGTCGTTCACGTCCGACGACCTGCGCCAGTATATCGATGAGCAGTACAGCGCTGATCGTATGGTGGTGACTGCTGCGGGCGGCGTTGACCATGATGCCTTCGTCAAGGAAGTTGAAAAACGTCTCGGCGGTTTCCGCGCCCATAACACAGCCCCGACGCTTGATCTTGCGACTTACGTTGGTGGCGACTTCCGCGAAAATCGCGAATTGATGGATGCACAGGTTCTGATCGGCTTTGAGGGCCGCGCCTATCATGTGCGCGACTTCTACGCTTCGCAGCTTCTGTCAATGATTCTTGGCGGCGGCATGTCCTCACGCCTGTTTCAGGAAGTGCGCGAAAAGCGCGGTCTGTGCTATTCCGTCTATGCGTTTCACTGGGGCTTCTCCGATACCGGCCTTTTCGGCATTCATGCCGCCACGGGCAAGGACGAGCTGGTAGAGCTCCTTCCGGTCATTATCGATGAACTGCATAAGGCAGCCGATTCAATCAGCCTTGAAGAAGTGAACCGCGCCCGCGCGCAATACAGCGCGAGCCTGCTCATGTCGCAGGAAAGCGCTGCCAGCCGCGCCGGTCAGATTGCACGTCAGTTTCTGCTCTATGGTCGCCCGGTGCCAAACAGCGAGTTGATGGATCGTCTGTCTCAGATCACGCCGGAACGGCTGAGCGATCTCGCCGGACGCCTGTTTCTCGACAGCAAGCCAACAATTGCTGGCGTTGGGCCCATTGGACGCCTGATGAGCTTCGAAGGGCTTACCGATGCTCTTTCGACCAGCGCGCATACGAGGAAGATTGCTGTTTAAGGGATCAGGGAAAAGGGGCTGGTTTTTACCAATTGGGCAGAGATATTTCTCTGTTACAGTATAAAAACATACTCCCTTATTCCCTCCTCCCTTCTATCAATACAGGAACCCGCATGATCGGCCTGCCATTTCGGCGCAGCAATCCGACAATTCTTCGTGGGCCGCGGATTTATCTGCGCGAGCCGTTGACGAGCGATTTTGCCAGTTGGGCAAATGTGCGCGAGCAAAGCCGCGCCTTTCTTACGCCATGGGAGCCGACCTGGGCCGATGATGATCTGACCAAAGGCGCATTCCGCTATCGACTGCGCCGTGTTCAGGAAGAAATGTCCGATGGAACCGGCTATCCATTCTTCATTTTTCATAACAAAGACAACAGGCTGCTTGGCGGCATAACGCTTGGCAATATCCGGCGCGGCGTCGGACAGAGCGGTATGATCGGTTATTGGAGCGGCGTTTCGTCAGCTGGCAATGGTTATATGACTGAAGCCTTATCAATGGTTATCCCCTTTGCATTCGGGGAACTGAGGTTGCACCGGATTGAAGCTGCCTGTATTCCCCATAATGTTCGTTCGATACGGCTTCTCGAAAAAGCCGGATTTCAGAGAGAAGGACTGTTGCGCTCCTATCTCAAGATAAACGGCTTCTGGCAGGATCACCTGTTGTTTGCTCTGATAGAAAGCGATTTACGCATGATCAATGGCAAGGTTGAACGCTCGTGAATGGTGTGACAGACAGGTTTTTTTCGGCTTTTACGCGTTTTGTGGCGTTGATCGTCATTGTGACCTGTTCTGCGGTTCATGCTTTTGCGGTTGAACCGATCAAGATATCCAAGGAAGATACCGCTCTCGACCTTTCGCGCGCTGTTGAACTGCTGCGCAATCAGGGCGAAAGCGTGCAGGTTTCCACAGCGCCGGGTGCCGATGGCATCGTGCGACGCATCGAGGTGCAGGCCGACCCCAATTCCAATGCATCCGGCAACTGGGCCGCATTTTCCATTGCCAACCCCACCGATGAGCAGATCGACCGCCTGATAGTGGCCCCGCATTTTCGTCTGGTTGGTTCAGGTGTGATTTGGCCTGATCTCGGCTCACAACGTATTTCGTCAATTACCCCCAGCGAAGGCAATGCGCCCGACCGCCAACCCAGCGCCGATGCCGATGTTTTCCGCATCACGCTCGATCCCGGCACCGTCGTAACTTTTGTTGCCGAATTGTCGTCAAATAACCTGCCGCAGCTTTATCTCTGGGAGCCGGAGGCCTACAAGGATGCGGTCAATTCCTACACACTTTATCGCGGCATTCTGCTTGGAATTTCCGGTCTTCTTGCACTGTTCCTGACCATTCTTTTCGTGGTCAAAGGAACTTCGCTTTTTCCTGCAACGGCAGCACTTGCATGGGCGGTTCTTGCTTATATCTGCGTGGATTTCGGCTTCTGGAACAAGCTGATGGAAATCACGCCCGGAAATGAGCAGGTCTGGCGAGCTGGCACTGAAGTGGCGCTCGCTGCCTCGCTGGTAATTTTTCTCTTCACCTACCTCAATCTCAACCGATGGCACGACCATTTCAGCTATGGCGCTGTGACATGGGTGCTTGGTCTGATCGCGCTCGCAGGTGTGGCCATTTTCGACCCGCCGGTTGCGTCCGGTATTGCCCGTATGTCGCTGGCGCTGACAGTCGTCTCCGGTATCTGCATCATCGGTTATCTTGCGGTGAAAGGCTATGATCGAGCGGTAATGCTTATCCCCGCATGGTTGCTCACACTGATATGGCTGCTTGGCGCCTGGATGACCGTATCCGGCCAGCTCGACAATGACATTATTCAGCCGGCGCTTGGCGGCGGTCTGGTGCTGATCGTGCTGCTCATTGGTTTTACTGTCATGCAACATGCCTTTTCCGGCGGTGCGCTTCATCAAGGGCTCCTCTCCGATATGGAGCGTCAGGCACTGGCAGTAATCGGCGCAGGCGATATCGTCTGGGATTGGGATGTGCCGCGCGACCGCGTCGTCACCACCCCTGATATTGCAAATTATCTCGGCAATACGGCTAGTTCGCTACAAGGCCCAGTGCGCAATTGGTTGCCCGTCATGCATGGCGATGATCGTGATCGATTCCGTTCCACACTTGACGCTATTCTCGAAAACCGGCGTGGACGCATCGGCCAGATTTTCCGCCTGCGCGCCAATGACGGTCATTATCACTGGTATGCATTGCGCGCGCGCCCGGTCATCGGATCAGATGGCGAAATTGTTCGCTGTGTCGGCACATTGATCAATGTGACGGAGCAGAAGAAAGCCGAAGAGCGCCTGTTACATGACGCCGTACATGACAATCTGACAGGGCTGCCCAATCGCGAGCTTTTCCTTGATCGTCTTAGCAATGTGATGAACATGGCGCGCGGCGAAAACAATCTGCATCCGACCGTTTTCATCATCGACATCGACCGTTTCAAACAGGTCAATGACAGCCTTGGCATGTCGGCGGGGGATACGATCCTGCTGACAATCTCGCGCCGTCTGTCACGCCTTATGAAGCCACAGGATACGCTTTCGCGCCTGTCGTCTGATCAGTTTGGCCTGCTTTTGGCTTCTGAAAGCGATCCGGGCCGTATTGCTGCCTTTGCTGAAGCATTGCGTCAGGCTGTGCGTTCGCCCATAGCCTATGCCAAACGTGAAATCGTGCTCACCGCATCTGTTGGTCTTATCACATGGACCAAAACCGCTGCTTCCGCAGAGGATTTTGTGAAAGACGCAGAACTGGCCATGCATCAGGCGAAGCGTTTTGGCGGCGACCGTATTGAGCCATTCCGTCCGGCATTCCGTGCTATCGGCAGCGACAAGCTGCAACTCGAATCCGATTTGCGCCGTGCACTTGAGCGCGACGAAATCAATCTGGTCTACCAGCCAATCGTGCGCCTGGACGAAGGTACGATTGCAGGTTTTGAAGCCCTGATGCGCTGGGAGCATCCGCGCCGCGGTTCAATTTCTCCATCGGAATTCATTCCGATTGCCGAAAGTTCGGGCCTCATCGTGCAGCTTGGGCTGTTTGCGATTGAACGCGCCGCAGAAGACCTGTTTGCGTGGCAGGAACAGTTTCCAAAGCTCGACCTGTTCGTCTCCGTCAATCTGTCGAGCACGCAACTTATTCGACAGGATCTGATCAATGATATGCGTTCGGTTCTCTCGCGCATTCATCTGACACCCGGTAGCCTCAAGCTGGAACTGACCGAGTCTGTGCTGATGGAAAACCCCGAACAGTCGGCGCATGTGCTGGCACGTCTTAAGACAATGGGCGTCGGCCTGTCGCTTGACGATTTCGGGACCGGCTATTCATCGCTTGCCTATCTGACACGCTTCCCGTTCGACATCATTAAAATCGACCGTTCTTTCGTCAAAGGCGATCAGCCACAGAAGACCACGCTGCTTCGGTCAATCGTCAGCATGGCACATGATCTCGGGCTTGCGGTCGTCACCGAAGGTGTGGACAGCGAAAGTGATGCACTGCAACTGCGTCAGATGGGTTGCGAATATGTGCAGAGCTTCATGTTCGGCGAACCATCAAGCCGCGAAGATGCAACACGCATGATCAGAGATCAGCAGGAAGCAAGTGCAGCTTAGTTGTTAAAGTATGATCAGGCGTGACCGGCTTCGGAAACAAGCCGTGTCATGTCGATACCCATGTGAGTCATCAGCCGATCATATTTTCCGGTAATATCGCTGTCAAAAAGCATATCGATGGGTGCGGGGCATGCAAGCCAGCCATTGCCTGCAAATTCCGCATCAAGCTGCCCCGGTGCCCAGCCGGAATAGCCAAGTGTCATAAGAGCCTGCGCCGGGCCTCGCCCGCCGTAAATGGCCCTTAAGATGTCAACCGTTGCTGTAAGACATACATCCTCTGCGACCGGCAATGTCGAATCCACCATAAAATCATCGCTGTGCAGGACGAAACCGCGTGTGCGATCCACTGGCCCCCCATTGCGCACGACCATATTCTGCGCGCGTTCGGGCAGCACAATCAGATCGTCATCGTCGATCACGCCAATCTGCCGAAGAAGATCGGGAAAGCCCACGGGCTGCAGCTGATTAATAATCAGACCCATCGCGCCTTCTTCAGAATGCGCACAGATATAAACAACAGAACGCGCAAAGCGCTCGTCGTTCATTCCGGGCATGGCGAGCAGGAATTGCCCGTTCAAGAAACCCTGCTCCTGGTTTGGCTTCCTGAGAATGGTCATAAGTGAAGGGTAGCAAGACTGTGCCAAATGACAATAAAATTCGTGCAAATTTCTTCATGCTCGTATCCAGCCTTGATCCAAACATTTTTTTCGATCAGTTTAAGCGCATGAGATTACGCGATTTTCTGATCATTCCTTTTATCCTGATGGCTGCCACTCCGGTGCTTGCTGCGACCTCCGAATGGACGCAAACGCCAGGCGGCAAGGTGCGTGTCATTCTTGACGAGACCAGCACAAGCGGTGAATTGCGCGGCGCTTTGCAGATCGATCTCAATCCGGGTTGGAAAACCTATTGGCGCAATCCGGGTGACGCTGGCGTGCCGCCGCAGCTCAATCTTGAGGGGGATGTAAGCGCACGCATCGACTTCCCTGCTCCGGTCAGCTTTGGCACTGGTGATGAAGGCGGCATCGGCTATAAGCACCCTGTATCACTGCCGCTGACATTTAGCGTGAAACCCGGCCAAGAGCAGCTAAAGGGAAATGCCTTCCTCGGCGTCTGCCAGAATATTTGCATTCCGGTGCAAGCCGAATTTGACTTTCCGCTTACCCTAAAAGCGGCAGAACAATCACCGCAAACCATCGCTGCAAGCACAATTGTTGAAACGGCCTTCGACAGGCTTCCATCGCCTGCAACTCAGGATTTTGGCGTGAAGGCTGCAAAGCGCGAAGAAAACAAAGCGATTTTCGCGGTCTCCGTTCCGGATAACCAATTACCCGCAGAGCTCTTTGTGGGGAGCGAGCAATTCAACCTGTCTGAAACAACGCCCGATACGGCTTCTGACGAAAGGCGCTTCATCGCCACTCTGCAGGGTAAAGCCAGCCAAGGTGCCATGATCGATTACACGCTGGTGCAAAACGGCAACGCTGTGTCCGGACAGGTGCGGCTCGATTAAGTTCGCCCATCAGTATTTTGAAATTGTCCAGTGAGCCTTTATCGGCTTAAGTGACGCGCCGATGCTTCGCATCCGGCAAACACAAAAACAGCCATTCACACAGGTGGGCATTGACGGCAGACGCTCACTTTCAGGAGAACACAATGACGATCAAAGTTGGTGACAAGCTGCCCGCGGCTACCTTCAAGGTAAAGACCGCAGACGGTGTCAAGGAAGTGACGACTGATGAAGTTTTTGCAGGCAAAAAGGTCGTTCTTTTTGCGGTGCCCGGCGCTTTCACGCCGACTTGCAGCCTCAACCACCTGCCCGGCTATCTCGAAAATCGTGACGTTATCCTTGCCAAGGGCGTGGATCAGATCGCTGTTGTATCCGTCAATGATCCGTTCGTGATGGGCGCATGGGCGCAGAGCACTGGCGGCGAAGGCAAGATCACTTATCTTGCCGATGGCTCGGCATTGTTTACAAAAGCTCTCGGCCTCGAACTGGATGCGACCGCTGGCGGTCTTGGCATTCGCTCGAAGCGTTATTCAGCAATCGTTGAAGATGGCGTCGTCAAAACGCTCAATATTGAGGAACAGGCCGGTCAGGCCGTTACCTCTGGCGCTTCGACACTGATCGAACAGCTCTAACAAAAACCGATTAAGCGCCCTGTTTTTCTGGCAGGGCGCGCATTTCGCGGGTCAGCCATTTTTCAAGCGCCAGCGTATCCGGTTGCCCTGCCCTGTGTGGCGCAATCCATAGCAGCATCCGGCGCGGTCCCGGACGAAATCCAAATGGCGCAACAAGACGACCCGATGCAATATGTTCAGCCACCAGCATATGCGGCACCACCGCCACGCCAAGCCCGCACAATGCCGCCTGTATCAGCAGGTAGAAATGATGAAATGTCGATTTCGGTTCTGGTGCCAGAAAATCTGCATTGGCTTCCTTCTGCCAGTCCTTGAAAGCCTCAAGGCGGGTCTGCGTTGCAAGCACTGCCGCATTTGCCAAATCACTTGGGTCTATCAGCGGGCAATGTTTCAGATAAGACGGCGCGCAGACCAGACCAATCTCCTCGCGTCCCATATCGCGGATCACCGCATCGGCTGGCGGCTCGATCACGCTTGAGCGGATTGCAATGCCAATCTTGTCACGCATGAAATCGATGCGATCATAATTCATATTAAATTGCAGCTCGATATTCGCATAGCGCTCGTGAAAGCGGCCAATACGCGGAATGATCCATTCCATCATGATTGACGACGAACATGACAGCGTCAACGGTCCCGGCTTCACGCGTTCAATGCTCGCTTCAATGATTGAGAAAGCACTTGCAAGCCCTTCTGCCAGCCGCGCACCTTCAGGCGTGGGATCGCTTAATCGTGCATTGCGTGTGAGGAGCAGAACGCCAAGCGTATCTTCAAGTGTGCGTATCTGGCGGCTAACCGCACCATGCGTGACAAAAAGCTCTTCGGCCGCACGTGTCATTGAGCGGTGCCTCGCAACGGCTTCAAAGGCCTTGAGCGCATTCAAAGATGGCAATGGACGCATGTTGAACCCTCTCCACTCATGAGCATACCTGTGAGATTATATCACAACCAAAAGCTAATAAATCGCTTGCGGCGGCATGTCGCAATCATTAGCTATCTGCCTATTTAAAAGCGCAAGTGCCGCATGAACAGGCAATATCATTTGATTTGCTTTCATACCGTTTCTTCCGCTTATGTTAAATATGCAAGCAGGGAGGAACTGCAATGCAGCAAAAATCTCACGAAATGTCACCAGCTGAAAAATCAGCCATATCGAAAATTTCGATCCGGCTGGTTCCTTTCATCGCGCTGATGTTCTTCATCAACTTCCTGGATCGTACTGCAATTTCCTTTGCAGGACCAAACGGGATGACCAATGATCTGGCACTGACGGCAGCACAGTTTGGCTTCGCCGCCGGTATCTTCTTCGTTGGTTATATTATTCTTGAAATTCCAAGCAACCTTGCCCTGCACAAGTTCGGTGCACGCAAGTGGCTTGCCCGCATCATGGTGACATGGGGCATTGTAGCGCTTCTGTTCACATGGGTTTCAAGCTCGACTGAACTTTACATCCTGCGCTTCCTGTTGGGTGTTGCAGAAGCTGGCTTCTTCCCGGGTGCTATTCTGTTCCTGTCGATGTGGGTGCCTTCACGTCACCGCAACAAAATTCTGGCGCTCTTCTACATCGCGCAGCCACTGACAATCGTTATCGGTGCACCAATTGCTGCCGTGCTGATTGATATGCATGGCGCATTTGGCCTTGAAGGCTGGCGCATCATGTTCTTCGGCGTTGCTGTTCCTGCGATTATCGTTGGCATCATCACTTTCTTCTATCTGCCAGATTCACCAAATGATGCGAAATGGCTTAACAAAGAAGAACGCGACTGGCTCAATGGTGCATTGGCTCAGGAAGAAAAGGTCAAGGAAAGTGCGCATGGCCGCATGACGGGTCTGGCACTCTTCGACAAGCGCGTCTGGCTTCTGTCGATTGTCTATTTCGGCCTTGTTTATGGTCTTTATGCGCTGGCTTTCTTCCTGCCATCGATCATCAATGGCTTCGAGCAGGAGTTCAACACGAAGTTTGACGTGTTCGACAAGGGTCTGATCACAGCTATTCCTTATCTGCCAGCAGCCGTTGCTCTCTATTTCTGGAGCCGCGATGCAGCAAAGCGCGGTGTGCGTCCATGGCATATCGGCATTCCAGCACTGGTCGGCGCTTTCGCCATTCCAGCGGCTCTGTTCATGCCATCGCCTGCAACCACGATCCTGATGATCACGATCACCGCCTGCGCGATCTTCTCGGCTCTGCCTAACTTCTGGGCTATTCCGTCGCGCTTCCTTAGTGGCCCTGCAGCAGCAGCAGGTATCGCGCTTATCAACACCATCGGCAATATTGCAGGCTTCGCAGCTCCGTATATTACCGGTGTCGTAAAAGACGCGACCGGCCTTTATGAAATGCCAATGTTCATCGTTGGCGGCGTATTGCTCGTGTCATCCCTGCTGGCATTCTCGCTGGCCGGAAGACTGAAAGATCCTTCGGAAATCGTTCTGAAGAAGTAATCTGCACCACGAACAAGAAAGCCGCGCTGGAAACAGCGCGGCTTTTTCACGTCTGAAGTTTGGATGTGTTCTATTTCACCTGAAGCGACTTATGTCCGTTATATTTAAACGGCTCCATGCCTGCGCGCGCCAGTTCATCGGCGCGTTCATTCTCCGGGTGTCCGGCATGACCTTTAACCCAGTGCCACGTCACTTTGTGCGGCTTGCGCGCCTCATCAAGCGCTTGCCAGAGCTCAGCATTTTTGACCGGTTTCTTGGCAGCCGTTTTCCAGCCATTGCGCTTCCAGCCTTCAATCCAGCCAGAGATACCGTCACGCACATAAACACTATCGGTATATAGATCGACTTCACATGGCTCTTTAAGTGCATTGAGCACGGAAATTGCCGCCATCAGCTCCATACGATTGTTTGTCGTATCAGCCTCGCCGCCCTTCAACTCTTTTACGTGATCATTCCAACGAATAATTGCGCCCCAGCCACCGGGGCCGGGATTACCGGAACATGCACCGTCGGTGAAGGCTTCAATATGCTTCACGCGGCAGCTCCTGCCAGCTCGAACCCATATTCGCTGGCAGACGTGACCTGACGATGAAAGCGCATGCGACGCACATATTCCATCGGGTCTTTTTTCATCACAAAACTGCCATCCGGCACAGTCAGCCAGTCATAAAGACGGGTCAGCATGAAACGCACCGCAGCACCGCGCGCCAACACGGGCAGCGCATCAATTTCAGCAAAAGAAAGTGGGCGAACGGAATTATAGCCACGCAGCAGCGCTGCGCCCTTGGTGAGATTGAAGGAAAAATCCTTCTCAAAACACCAGGCGTTGAGGCAGACGGCCACATCATAAGCAAGAATGTCCGTGCAGGCGAAATAGAAATCAATGAAGCCCGACAGCTTGTCTCCAAGAAAGAATACGTTATCCGGGAAGAGATCAGCATGAATGACGCCTTCCGGCAGCCGCTCAGGCCAGTTCTTTTCAAGATAATCAAGATCGCCCTCAGCCTCGGCAACCAGCCCCTCTTCAACGCTATCGGCACGCGCCTTTGAGAGATCCCACAAGGGACGCCAATCGGGCAGCGTCAGGCCATTGCGGCGACGCATGGTAAAATCTTCACCTGCCAGATGCATTTCAGCCAGCCCACGACCGACCTCTTCGCAATGCGCGACGGTGGGCTTACGCATCCACATACCTTCAAGGAAGGTAACAATTGCCGCCGGACGCCCTGCAAGTTCTCCGATCGTCACGCCGTCGCGACGCACAACAGGCTGCGGGCATTCGAGGCCGCGTCTTGAAAGATGCTCCATCAGGTTGAGGAAAAACGGCAGTTCATCGCGATTAACGCGCTTTTCATAAAGCGTCAGAATGAAAGAGCCCGTCGTCGTATGCAGAAGATAGTTGGTGTTCTCCACCCCTTCTGCAATACCCTTATAGGATGTCAGCGCACCAATATCATATTGCTCAAGAAAAGCGCCAAGCTCAATTTCGTTAATATCTGTATAGACGGCCATGCCGCTTATTTCCCCTGCATGAACTTAGGTATTCCGACGACCCGGTTTTCGCCGTTGACAAAGGCCATGTCCTGCACCGTCAGCTCGACGTCGCGGATTTCACGATTGACGAGGAAATTCTCCGTTTCAATCGTTGTTTCTGCCAGTTCAATTTTGACGGTGAAGCGGTCCTTGAAGGCATCGATAATTTCATCGACAATGATTTCCGGTGCGGATGCGCCGGCAGAAAGCCCCACCACCGAAATATCACCAATCTGATCCCACTCAATATCCGACGCGCGCTGCACCAGCATTGACATGCCGGCACCGGCTTTTTCGGCTACCTCAACAAGGCGCTTGGAGTTTGATGAGTTAGGGGCGCCCACAATCAGGAACAGATCGCAGCCGGGTGCTGCCGCACGCACTGCATCCTGACGATTGGTGGTGGCATAGCAGATCGATTCCGCTGCTGGCGCTGTCAGATTTGGAAAGCGCTGCTGCAACTCGACAATGATACCCGCCGTATCGTCTACCGAAAGGGTAGTCTGCGTCACAAAGCCCAGATTGTCGGGATCGGCAAACTCGATTTTGCGTGCATCCTCGACAGTTTCGATGAGGGTCACAGTGCCTTCCGGCAATTGTCCCATCGTACCGATGACCTCAGGATGACCGGAATGGCCAATCAATATCACGTGGCGGCCAAGGCGTTGATGGCGCATTGCCTGTTTATGAACCTTGGAAACCAGTGGGCAAGTCGCATCAAGATAAAACAGGTTCTTTGCTTCTGCGTCGGCTGGCACAGATTTCGGCACGCCATGGGCAGAGAAAACCACCGGCTGATCGCGATGTTCTGCCGGAATCTCATCGAGTTCTTCAACAAAGATCGCGCCGCGCGATTGCAAGCCTTCAACCACATAGCGGTTATGCACGATCTCATGGCGCACATAGACCGGTGCGCCATATTTCTTCAAAGCCAGCACGACGATCTGGATTGCCCGGTCCACGCCTGCGCAAAAGCCGCGCGGGCCGCAAAGGCGAATTTCCAGAGGGGGACGTTTATCGGTCATGAAGCATGCTCGCTTGGTTCGGCTTGGCAATCATATAAGGCCGGAGTTGGGCTGTAACGAGGCCTTTGTCAACCCTTATCGGTCTTTCGATACCGCCAGAACCATGTTCCGACAACCCCTAGCAGTGCCAATGCCAGCCCATACCAGGTCAGCGCATATTGCAAATGATTGTTGGGAAAGTCGATAATGGTGACACCGCCAATTGGCAACCCACCGAAATTTGGCGTCTTATCCGCATCGATAAAGAAAGGCACCGCATCATCCAGCGAGGGAATATCAGCGCTTTCGGCCATAGAAGACCAGTCCTTCCAGTAGAAAATGTTCTTTGCAATATCGTTTTCAGGCACGAAATAGCCGGGCTTGGCGTCAAGCAGATCACGTGCAAGACCGGTGATCGTTACCGGACCATCCAATTGTCCATCAAGCCGCGTTTCGGCATCTTTTTTGTCGTAAGGCACGAAGCCGCGATTAACCAATACGAAGCGACCATCCTCAAGCATCAGCGGCGTATAGACGTTAAAGCCCGACTGTCCTTCATAGGTTGCGAGGAAGTGCCGCTCTCCCTGATGCATGAAAGTGCCGGAAGCCGTCACCGGGCGATACTCGACCGATCCCTCATCGCGATAGATTCTTTCCATCTGAGCCAAAGGAAGTGCCGCTTCATGAACACGCTGCTCTGTCGAAGCAAGCAATGCTTCCTTCCATTGCAGCCGCTCAACCTGCCACGTTCCCAGCGATATCAAGATAATGAACGCAATAACGGACGCGATCAGCACGCCCCATGGAAACCTGCGCGGCTTTTGTATCTGGTTCATTTACCATCATCCAGACGCCCCTGAGACGCCTTATTGCGATATTGCATATTGATAAGAATACCCTTGATGCCGCGCATGGCAACAAGGCTTAAAATAATCGCCAGCGGAACCCACAGAATGAAATGCACCCAGAGTGGTGGCGCGTAATTGACGTCCAGCCATAGCGCCAGCCCGACCACGATAACGCCAATAATGAGGATCACAAAAGCCGCCGGACCATCGCCTGCATCTGCAAAAGAATAATCAAGCTCACATGCACTGCATCGCGGCGCGACGCTCAAAAACCCGTTGAACAACTTGCCCTCACCGCAGCGCGGACAATGGCCGAGAATGCCGCTCTTTATCGGATCAATCGGTGGGTAAAGATTATTGTCCGGCATGAGTGCCCCGAAGTGGTCGAAAAAAGGAAAAGGCGGCCATGTTTCCAAGGCCGCCTGCGTTCGTTTCAAATGATTGATCAACCGCCGTGTATGGGGGCTCCCCAGCCACCCCATACATAGATGGAGAAGAACAGGAACAGCCAGACAACGTCCACGAAGTGCCAGTACCATGCGGCCGCTTCGAAGCCGAAATGACGCTCCGGTGTGAAATCACCGCTCATGGCACGGAACAGAATGACAAGCAGGAAGATCGTGCCGACGATGACGTGGAAACCGTGGAAGCCGGTCGCCATGAAGAAGGTCGCGCCAAAGATCGAGTCCCTGAACTCGAAAGGTGCATGAGCATATTCGTAATACTGCACGAAAGAAAACAGGAAGCCGAGCGCGACTGTAAGCGCCAGGCCGATGATCATGCCCGAACGATCCTTATGCAGCAGTGCATGATGCGCCCATGTGAGTGTCGTGCCAGAAAGCAGCAGGATCACTGTGTTGTAGAGTGGGAGGTGCAGCGGATCGAAAACCTCAATCCCCTTCGGAGGCCACTGACCGCCAGTGTATTCGGCGCGCGCGACCTGATGCACTTCATTCGGGAAAAGGCTTACATCGAAAAACGCCCAGAACCATGCCGCAAAGAACATGACTTCAGAGGCAATGAACATGATCATGCCGTAACGCAGGTGCAAGGCAACGACGCGGGTATGGTGACCCTCATGGCCTTCGCGGATCGTATCGGCCCACCACGCATACATGCAGTAAAGAACAATCGCCAGACCGATGAAGAATATCCATGGCGTTGCCAGATTGATGCCAAAGAATGGCAGATCACCCGCATTAATATAGCGCATCCATGCAATGCCGCCGATTGCCAGCACGAAAGCGCCAACCGAGCTTAGGAATGGCCATGGGCTTGGCGCTATGATGTGGTAATCGTGATTTTTCTCGTGAACGTCCGCCATGTCTCTCCCCATGCGACCCCGGAGGGCCCTCTCTCATGCATTCCGGCCTGTGGCTATAACAGCATCAGGCAGTTCCCTTCCCGACACAACATAGAGCTGCGCGGCGTGTTTGTCTTTGCGGCATTATGTGCCGCAAGCATTCCATCAGCTTCCGCCGCTATTCCCGATAACCGCCTTGGCATTTGCAACGGGCGCAGGTTTATCAATCGGGAAGAACGTATAGGAAAGCGTGATTGTCTTCACATCTTTCAGATCAGGATCGTTGACGATCTCCGGATCGACAAAGAACACAACCGGCATTTCCATGCTTTCTCCCGGCTGCAATGTCGTATCGGTAAAGCAGAAGCATTCAACCTTATTGAAATAAGCCCCCGCCCGGCCCGGCGCGACATTGAAACTGGCGCGGCCAAAGGTCGGCTCATCAAAGAGGTTTTTCGCCTCATATTTGACCATCATGGTTTCGCCAATGCGTAAACTTACCTCGCGCTCAACCGGCTTGAAATCCCATGGAAGACCATTTGACGTGTTGGCATCAAAACGAACCTTGATAGTCTTATCGAGTATGGTGTCGGAATATTGTTCCGCACGCTGCGTCGTGCCACCATAGCCTGTCACCTGACAGAACAGCGTATAAAGTGGAACGGCAGCATAGGACACGCCGATCATGCTCACGAAAAAAGACGCGCAAGCAATAGCAACCGTCCTGTTGGAACGGTTCAGCTTTTTCTGTTTCTCGTTGATGCTCTGCTGATCTGCCATTTTCTCCTCCCGAAAACGTCTGGTTCAGTCGAGTGCTTCCATCACACTATTAGAAATTACATTGGCCGCATAAACATGTTTGCACCAAGTTTTGCGACCGTCCCGATATAAACAAGTACCACAAACAGCAGAAGTGCGATTGCAAGCCCGATAGACCGATTGCGCTGCGCCTTTTTCTGCGGCTCAGTCGGAACAATCAGTTCCAGCTCATCTTTCACCGGCTTTTGCGCTGGCTTATCAATCACAACACTCTCCAATTCCGCTTGCTCCTCACAAGAAACCAAATCCGGCCAGAAGCTTGAACGCCAAAGCTTCAAACAGTAGTACCGCAAAAATCATCGACAGATAAATCAGCGAAAAGCGGAAAAGCTTGCGCGCCGCAAGCAGCATCTGCGTTTCAGATTCAGCCGCCCACATGCGCCATGCATAATAGACAAATGTCAGTCCGAGCAGAACGGAAACAACGCCGTAGGAAATGCCTGCAAAGCCCATGATCCAAGGCAGCACACCAACCGGCGCCATCAGAACAGCATAAAACAAAGCCTGCCTGCGGGTCGATAATTCGCCCTTCACATTCGGCATCATCGGAACACGAGCCGCTTGATAATCATTGGATGAAAACAGCGACAAGGCCCAGAAATGTGGCGGCGTCCACAAAAAGATAATCAGGAACAGAACCGTGCTGTCCCAGGTAATTTCACCGGTTGCAGCCGCCCAGCCAATCATTGGCGGGAAAGCACCGGCTGCACCACCGATAACGATGTTTTGCGGCGTCGAACGCTTGAGCCACATTGTATAAACGACGGCATAGAAGAAAATGGTGAAAGCCAGCAGCGCTGCCGACAGCCAGTTGACCATCAGGCCAAGTGTGATGACTGAAAACACCGAAAGCGTAAGGCCGAAAGCCAGCACCTGGCCCGGCGCAATCACACCAGCGGGAATCGGACGATTGCGCGTGCGTTTCATCACAGCATCAATATCGGCATCGTACCACATATTGAGTGCGCCGGATGCACCTGCGCCCACTGCAATGCAAAGAATGCTGATAGCAGCCAGAACCGGGTTCATATGGCCGGGTGCGAGCACCAGACCGACAAGTCCGGTAAACACCACCAGCGACATGACACGCGGTTTCAGCAGGACAAGGTAATCCCGCGCTGTCGCCTCGGAGAGTGCGAATGCATCGTCGGATACCGTGTTTTTTTCCACCAGAGACATTAACTTTTACAACCTCGAATTCAACGAACCAATGCAGCGTTCGGCCCTGAACGCTCATCGGTATTCCAATAACCCCTACCTCCCGGAAATGCATTCATCCCAATCGGAATGTCCGTTCACAACCGTCGAGCGATGACAAGCGGAACTGAATGCCGCCTGCACATAGCACAGTTTATGCGTCTGGGCGAAGCCTAAAGCGCGTCACGTTTTTTTGTACCTGTCCGACGCGCTTTAAGTCTTTGTTTTAACACGTATGTTGTCCGATTACCGTTACACGGTTTTCGGGTTACGCTTTAACGAACCTCGCCAAGCACAATCACTTGATGCGCGGCAACTGTTCCCACTGGTGGTAAGGTGGCGGCGAGGAAAGCTGCCATTCGAGCGTGGTTGCTCCCGGACCCCATGGATTTGCGCCTGCTTCACGCTTCTTCGCAAATGCTTCAAACACATTGTAGAGGAAGATGAGTACCGCAAAGCCGGAAATATAAGAGCCGTAAGATGACACCATGTTCCAGCCTGCATAGGCATCCGGATAGTCGATATAACGACGCGGCATGCCAGCAAGACCAAGGAAGTGCTGCGGGAAGAAGACGAGATTGACACCCACAAACGTTACCCAGAAGTGCAGCTTCGCCGTGAATTCGTCATACATATAGCCGCTCATCTTCGGGAACCAGTAATACCAGCCTGCAAAGATTGCGAACACGGCACCGAGCGACAGCACGTAATGGAAGTGTGCAACCACGTAATAGGTATCATGCAGCGCACGGTCGAGACCAGCATTGGCAAGCTGCACGCCCGTAACACCACCAACCGTGAACAGAAAGATGAAGCCAACAGCCCAGAGCATCGGCGCGCGGAAGGTGATAGAGCCACCCCACATGGTCGCGATCCATGAGAAAATCTTGATGCCAGTCGGCACCGCAATCACCATGGTTGCGAACATGAAGTAACGCTGCGTATCGAGCGACAGCCCGACCGTATACATATGATGCGCCCAGACCACGAAGCCGACAACACCAATCGCAACCATCGCATATGCCATGCCGAGATAACCGAACACAGGCTTGCGTGAGAAGGTGGAGACAATATGGCTGACGATGCCGAAGCCCGGCAGGATCAGAATATAGACTTCCGGGTGACCGAAGAACCAGAACAGATGCTGGTAAAGAATTGGATCACCGCCACCTTCAGGTGAGAAGAAGGTCGTGCCGAAATTGCGGTCTGTGAGAAGCATCGTAATGCCGCCTGCCAGAACCGGCAGAGACAACAAAAGCAGGAATGCTGTGACGAGCACCGACCATGCAAAGAGCGGCATCTTGTGCAGCGTCATGCCCGGAGCACGCATGTTGAGAATCGTCGTGATGAAGTTGATCGCACCAAGGATCGACGACACCCCCGCGATATGCAGTGCGAGAATCGCAAAATCGATGGCAGGCCCCGGCTGTCCGCTGGTAGATAATGGCGGATAAAGCGTCCAGCCACCGCCAACACCCCATGTACCGGGCGAAGCAGGCATGAACAGCGAAATCAGCAGCAGCAGCAATGCGGGCGGCAGCAGCCAGAAGGAGATATTGTTCATGCGTGGGAACGCCATATCAGGCGCGCCGATCATCAGCGGAATCATCCAGTTGGCATAGCCACCGATGAGGGCAGGCATAACCATGAAGAAGATCATGATCAGCGCATGCATGGAGGTAAACACATTGAACATGTGCTTGCCGGCATCAAGGGCTGCATCGCCTTCAACACCATAAACCATTGCCGCCAGGCCATGGAAAATCTGGATGCCCGGCTCCTGCAATTCGGCGCGCATGGCGATCGACAATGCGCCGCCAATGATACCCGCCGTGATTGCGAAAATCAGGTACAAAGTACCGATGTCTTTGTGATTGGTCGAGTAAACCCAGCGTACCCAGCCCTTCGGCTTATGGTCGTCGTGGGTTCCATGCTCGTGAGCTGCTGTGCCAGCCATGGAATTCGCTCCCGTTTTTCAACAGTCTTGCGTATCGAAGTCTTAAAGACCCGCCGCAGCTACTTTATCATTTGCATCGCCTTCAAGCTCAGCCTGAAGCGCCTTGTTCGCACCCTGTAGGTCCGACGCTGCTGCCGTCAGCCATGTGTTGTATTGCTCGTCTGAGACAACACGCACGGCAATCGGCATATAAGCGTGATCCTTGCCACACAGTTCCGAACACTGGCCGTAATAAAGGCCCTCTTTGTCCGCCTTGAACCATGCTTCGTTGATGCGTCCGGGAATGGCATCCATCTTCACGCCAAAAGCCGGAATCGTCCATGAATGGATAACATCGGCAGCGGTCACCAGAAGACGAACTGTTGTTCCGACCGGCACGACAACTTCATTGTCAACCGCCAGAAGGCGCGGATAGACCGCGAGGTTTTCTTTGCCAGCCGCAGCGCGCTCCCCTTCCTTGAGGATGAGAGAATCAAAACTGACCGGTGTTTCAGTCTGATACTCATAACCCCAATACCACTGATAACCAGTCGCCTTGACCGTCAGTTGCGGGTCTTCCGGCGAATATTGCGCCGTCAGAAGCTGGAACGATGGCACAGCCAGAAAAAGCAATATGATCACCGGACCCACGGTCCAGATCACCTCAATTGCCGTATTATGGCTGGTCTTGGATGGTTCAGGGTTTGCGCTCGCGCGAAACTTGAAGGCGCACCAGAACAACAAAGCCAGAACCAGCAATGTAATGGGCACGATAAACCAGAGCGTATAACGCTCGAACCAATGAATCTGCTCGGCAATGCCTGTAGCAGCAGCTTGAAATGTCATTTCCCACGGACGCGGCTGATCCGCCAGAGCGGCACCGCTTGTCCACAGCAATGCTATAGCACCAACGACGGCGCCCCTCGTTGTGGCAACAATTTTATCCACCAGAACTCTCTCCCTTTTCGCCCTTGCAGGCTTGGACGCCGGACGTTTAGACGGCCGTATCCCCCGTCAGCGTTCAAACCACACCTTACCCCACACCGCAAGCAAGGCGAATATGTTCCTGTGCGGCATTTTTGCGCGCAGCCCTGCGTCAGAGCCCCGCATCCAGACGGTATTTAAAAGCTTCATAACCTAACGAAAACTTGGGAAAAACCGCAGAAACCCATAATGAAGCCATGATTTAGCAAGAGGTTTCCGTTAACGTGCCGATCGATAATGGATTTAACTGCCCTAAACGCATCTTGAAACGCATATGGGTGCAATGCCGGTATCACCTTTGCGATTATGGCTCGGAAGTGACAATAGCTTTTCACCGCCTGTTTCGCACGGTAACGTCTTTGGTGATTCGATCTGGAGATTTCATGGTTTTCCGCACATCCGCCCGCTGCTCGATTTTCGCACGTTTTGCCACCCTTGCAACGGGCGTGGCGATGACATTGGCAGTCGCAACAATGCCATCTAGCGCGCAGGAAACACCCGCGCAGCTTCCGACCGCAGCGCAGGCACCTGCTGCACAGCCGCAATCGCCTGCTACACCGCAGCAGAGTGGCACACTTAAATCTCAGCATGGTGCATGGGCGATCCTCTGTGACACGCCAGCTGGTGCCAAGACTGAACAATGCGCGCTCATTCAGAATGTGGTCGCCGCCAAGCGCCCGGAACTCGGCCTCTCCGTCGTTGTTCTTAAGACCGCTGACAACAAGGCGCGGATCTTACGCGTTCTGGCACCGCTCGGCGTCTTGCTGCCGAATGGTCTTGGCCTGAATGTCGATGGCAAGGATATTGGTCGCGCCTATTTCGTGCGCTGCTTTGAGGACGGCTGTTATGCAGAAGTCATTCTCGAAGATGAGCTGCTCAACACATTCCGCAATGGCAAGTCTGCAACCTTCATCGTCTTCCAGACACCGGAAGAAGGCGTTGGCATTCCGGTGGATTTGAATGGCTTTGGTCAAGGCTTCGACGCTTTGCCATGATGATATTCCGGCGCTGACGGGCTGCAAACCGCATCCCGCTGCGCTTACCTAGGCTCATGTACCTTTAAGTACACTGCGCTCCGGTTCTCGCAGCCTACGGTTTTCGCCTCGCCATCACCAGAATCTTGGCACCTGCAAATCTGAAGGTTGTTCTCAACCGATTTAGCGCTTACATCCTGTGGCAGACACATGCCGCAGGATTTATTTTATGAAGAGCCTGATTGATAGTTTCGATGCCAACCGCGACGATATTGAACGCCTTGTTTCGCAAAGCCTGAAAGGCAGTGACGATGGCGAACTCTTCATGGAGTATCGCGAGGCGGAAGCGCTTGTTTTCGACAATGGACGCCTCAAGACCGGCTCGTTCAATCAGGATCAGGGCTTCGGTCTGCGTGCAGTATCCGGTGAAGCCATCGGCTACGCCCATGCAGGCGACCTGTCGCTCGCAGCCCTCAAACGCGCATCCGATGCCGTGTCCGCCACACTGACAGGTCATAGCGGTGCATATGCGAGCGCACCAGCAGGCACCAACCGCCATCTTTATACAGACGAGAACCCGATTGGCTCGCCAAGCTTCGACACGAAGGTTCAGCTTCTGCAAAAGATTGATGCCTATCTGCGCGCAAAAGACCCGAAGGTGCGGCAGGTTTCTGTTTCAATAGCTGGATCATGGCAGCAGGTGGAAATTCTGCGTGCCGACGGTCATTTCGTGCGCGATATTCGCCCCATGGTGCGGCTGAGCGTTTCGGTCGTGGCAGGCAATGGAGATCGTCAGGAATCCGGTTCGCACACACTTGGCGGACGCAAGGGCTTTGGCGATTTCATCACCACCGAAAGCTGGCAAAGCGTGGCTGATGAAGCGCTGCGTCAGGCACTCGTCAATCTCGAAGCAATCCCCGCCCCTGCCGGAACCTACGACATCGTGCTAGGCAATGGCTGGCCGGGTGTAATGCTGCATGAGGCTGTCGGACACGGACTTGAAGGCGATTTCAATCGTAAGAAAACCTCCGCTTTTGCGGGTCTGCTCGGACAGCAGGTGGCTTCAAAAGGTGTGACAGTCGTGGACGACGGCACAATCTCGGAGCGCCGCGGTTCGCTGACAATCGATGATGAAGGCACACCGACCAATCGCACCGTGCTGATCGAGGATGGCAAGCTCGTCAATTACATGCAGGACCGGCAGAATGCACGTCTGATGGGAATGGAGGCGACCGGCAACGGACGGCGCGAATCTTATGCCCATGCACCCATGCCACGCATGACCAACACCTATATGCTTTCGGGCGACAAGACGCCGGAAGAAATCATCGCCTCCATGAAGAAGGGCATCTATGCCGTGTCCTTTGGTGGCGGACAGGTCGATATTACATCGGGAAAATTCGTTTTCGGCTGCACCGAAGCCTACATGATCGAAGACGGCAAGATCGGCGCTCCCATCAAAGGTGCTATGCTGATCGGCAATGGCCCGGATGCCATGCAGCGCATTTCGATGATTGGCAACGACATGAAGCTTGATACCGGCAGCGGCAATTGTGGCAAGGGTGGTCAATGGGTGCCGGTCGGCGTTGGCCAGCCACACCTGCGCATGGATCAGGTCACGGTCGGCGGCACAGCGATTTAAACCAATTCCGGGTGTTTCGTGCAGATAATCGACAAATACCTGCCTGAATATGGCTTTAGCGAAGTGCATGGCTGCGATGTAACCGCCTCTCCCGAGGTGGTTTTAAATGCAGCGATTGCTTACCGACCCGAGACAGATACGTTCTTCCGCAGCATGATTGCGCTGCGTGAAGCGCCCATGCGGGCTTTAGCGCTGTTTGGTAGGCGCAAAACCTCTGTCGCCCCGCCATTTGGTCTGCATGAATTCACGCTGCTTGACCACCAGCCCGGCCAAGCGCTTGTCTATGGTTTGGTGGGTGAATTCTGGAAGGCAGATTTCGGACTGAGAAAAGTGGGAAGCGCGCAAGACTATCTCGCCTTTCATACAGCAGGCATTGCAAAGCTTGCGCTGGCATTCACCGTAACAGAGCAAGGCGGCAAAACACGACTTGTCACAGAAACGCGGATTTTCTGCCCGGATCGCAAAAGCCACATGCGTTTTCTGCCATATTGGTATCTGATCCGCCCGGTCAGCTGCATGATCCGAAACCGGATTCTGCGCTCAATCAAAAGTGCCAGTGAAACACCAATTCAACCTGATGCAGCGACCACATGAACATCATAGCCCATGTTGAAATTCCTGTGACGGATGTTCATCGCGCCATCGGCTTCTATGAAAAGGTATTTGGCGTCACCTTCGGCGAGATTGTCAAAATCCATGGCAACCGCATGGCCTACTTTCCTTTTGAAAAAGGAAAGAATGGTGCCAGCGGTGCATTAGCTCAGGGTGATGTCTACGTGCCGGGCATCAACGGAGCCATTGTTTACTTTCAGGTTGCCAATCTTGATGATGTTTTAGACAGGGCAAACAAACTTGGAAGCGAAGTGCTGTTTCCCAAGACAGCTATCAGTGACAGTGGCTTTGTCGCTGAAATCATGGATAGTGAGGGCAATCGTATTGCAATCCAGAGCCTATAACGCACAAACTGGCCAAAAAGAATTCAATCTGGAGGAGTGAATGCCCGAGACACCCTATGACTGGAGCGGTAAGCAGCCGGAAAAGCGCCCAAGACAAAAGCGTATGATGGTGATCGCAGCAGTAGGTATGATTACACTGCTCTTCACACTTGCAGTCGTGGACGCAATCCTCATTCTTGTCGATTGATTGCGGTCAGCTTAAAAAACTCGTAGCATCATGCAGACAGACCACCGGCAACCGTGATCACCGTTGCGGTCACAAATCCCGATTTTTCAGAAGCCAGCCACAGAGCGGTTTGCGCAATATCCTCTGGTTCGGCAATTCGCCCCATTGGTGTCATTCCAGCGATTTTCGCAGGTCTGTCCGGATTGCCAGTGAGGACATGAATGGATGTATTGGTTGTGCCGACACGAATTGCGTTCACCCTGATGCCTTCGGATGCCAGCTCTTTTCCCGCGCCGATAGAGATGGTTTCAACCGCACCTTTTGATGCGGCGTAGTGCACATATTCTCCGGGGCTACCCAAGACCGCTGCTACAGAAGACATATTGATAATCGTGCCGCCTGTGCCACCATTCGCAGTCGACATGCGACGGGCTGCTTCCTGCGTGCAATACAATAAGCCAAACACATTTGTTCTGAATGTTTGTTCAAGTGCTTCTTGCTGAAGCCCTTGAATTGAGGTGCTTTGCCCAATCACGCCTGCATTGTTCACCAGGCAGGAGACCCTGCCCAGTTCCTTATCGCAAGCCAGAAACAACGCCTCAACGTCCTGCGGATTTGCTACGTCTCCCTGAACGGCCATGGCTTTGCCGCCAAATTCCTCGCAAGCGGTGACTGTCAGCTGCGCTGCGGCTGCGTCGCTCAGATAGCTGATGCAAACATCGTAGCCTTCGCTTGCGAAAAGCTTCGCAGTCGCAGCGCCAATGCCTCTGCTACCGCCAGTTATAAGAACGACCGGCCTCAAATCACCCCTCCTCGAGCTTTGACAGGATGGCCTAAATACCCGGATTTTCTTCCAGCAGACCCGTCACAAAATCGAACAGGCCGGGGCGACGGTCGCGGCGCAGGCGTTCAGCAACAATGATGCCTTTGATGCCCGAATAGGAGCGCTCAAGGTCCTCATTGATGACGATATAATCGTATTTCACCCATTTCTGGATCTCAAAACGAGCATTTTGCAGACGGGTTTCGATCACATCTGCTGTATCTTCTGCGCGGCGATTAAGACGGTTCTGCAATTCGCGCATGGTGGGCGGCAGAATGAAAATCGACACCACATCGGCAGGCATTTTGGCCTGCAACTGCTCAGCGCCCTGCCAATCGATGTCGAACAGCATGTCCTTACCGTCTGCAAGCGCTTCCTCAGCGGTCTGGCGCAATGTTCCATAGAAATTGCCGTGTACTTCCGCCCATTCAATCAGCTCATCATTATCGCGCAGCCGCTCGAATTCACGCTTGGCGATGAAATGATAATGCACGCCGTTGATCTCGCTCGGACGGCGTTCGCGCGTGGTAACGGAGACGGACAGCGAAAGATTCATGTCTGAATCGCTGAGCAACTGCCGCGCAATTGTGGATTTTCCGGCACCAGAGGGCGATGAAATCACCACCATGAGGCCTCTGCGTGCAATGCCATGTTCGACCGAAGAGATGGCCATTTTCCGTTACTCCAGATTCTGCACCTGTTCGCGAAACTGATCGACAACCGCTTTCAGCTCAAGGCCAATTGCAGTGACAGATGCTGCGTTCGATTTCGAACACAATGTATTCGCTTCGCGATTAAATTCCTGTGAAAGAAAGTCAAGCTTTCTTCCGATTGCACCGCCATCGCCAAGCAACTTGCGCGCAGATGCCACATGGGTTTCAAGCCGGTCGAGCTCTTCCTGAATGTCGGCCTTGGTCGCAAGAAACGCTGCTTCCTGATAAAGTCGCGTTTCGTCGAGATCGCGCCCGGTATCCATCAGCAAAGCGACCTGACCCGCAAGTCTTGAACGAATGGCATCAACGCTGCGCGACGGGTCCTTACGGGCATCGAGCGTCAGGCGCTCAATCGTGTCTATATGACCAGAGAGGATTGTGAAAAGCGATTGGCCTTCATGTGTGCGTGCCTCGGCAATTGCTTTGAGTGCACCTTCAAACGCCGCAATGACACCGGCCTCAAGTCCGGCACGCGCATTGTCGTCTTCGCTCACCTGCGCCTGATCAATGATGCCGCGCAGTGATAAAATGCCATCGACGCTTGCAGGCGCAAGGCCATGTCTTGCCTGCAATTCAGCACCGAGCCTGAGCACTTCATCAAGCATGGCCTGATTGATCGTGAAGCCTGATTGCGCCTCTGTACGCTCAACGCTCAGACTTGCCTGAAAGTTTCCGCGTGAAAAATAGCGCGCCAGAAGCGAGCGGACAGCGTGCTCAGCACCTTCAAGCCCCTGCGGAAGACGCAGGCGCAAATCCAGCCCCTTGCCGTTTACGGAGCGGACTTCCCAGACGATGCGTGCTTCACTATCAGCTGCACCATACTGCATCGCATGGCGCGCAAACCCGGTCATACTCTGGAGCGCCATGCTTCGATCCTTTTTCGGCATTTCAGAATTCAGTAATTGCGTATTACTGAGGAGTATTCTGTTGCTGGTTTCTTTCCTGCTCAATGGCACGCCACTTGCGCACATTGGCATTATGTTCCTGCAACGTTTTGGCAAAGACGTGGCCGCCAGTACCATCGGCCACGAAGTAAAGGTCTTCCGTATCAAGCGGATTAGCAACCGCTTCAAGCGCTGCGCGGCCCGGATTGGCAATCGGAGTCGGCGGCAGGCCATTGATCACATAGGTGTTGTATGGCGTCGGCTTTTCAATGTCTGACTTGAAGATCGGACGGTCAGATGGTTTGCCCGCACCGCCGAACAGACCATAGATAATGGTCGGATCGGACTGGATACGCATGCCCTTGTTAAGACGGTTCACGAAGACAGAAGCCACATGCGGACGTTCCGATGCAACACCAGTTTCTTTCTCGACAATCGAGGCCAGCGTGACGAACTCGTTCTTGTCCTTGACCGGCAGGTCGGCACGACGCTTGGCCCATGTATCGTCGATCAGCTTTTGCTGCGAGGTGATCATGCGATTGATGATTTCCTCGCGCGAGGTGCCACGTGTAAAGTTCAGCGTGTCCGTGAAGAGCGCGCCCTCTGCAGGCATTTCTTTCGGCATATCGCCGACCAGTATCGGGTCGGTCGAAATGCGGTCAAACACCTGCTTAACGGTCAAGCCTTCAGGAATCGTCAGCGGATACATGATCGACTTGCCGCTTATGAGAATGTTCATCACGTCGCGCATGGTCGAGCCTGCGGGAATGGCATATTCGCCGGCCTTGAGATCGTTCTCATGACCATAGGCGCGCATACCATAGCGGAAAATACGCGCGTCACTGACGATTTCACGGTTTTCGAGACTGTTGGAAACCTCCGAAACACCGGCACCGCGCTTCACAAGGAAAGTCGTTTCAGCGCTTAATGGTCCCTGAGAATCAAACTGGAGCTTGCCGAAATAAAACAGTGCCGATGCGCCAAGCAGAACCAGCACAATCAGCGAGAGCATGAAGTTCATGAACACAACGATCTGGCTGCGTGCATGGCGCGAACGCTTGCGCGGCGGCGGCGTGCCAGGCTCGGGACGCAAGGCTTCCGAGGCGGATTTAGGCACGAACGGCTTGCTTTCCGCTGCCTGTTCGGGCGCTCCGTGATCCTTTACCGGCACCTGCGGATGTGCAGTTTCGGTTCCGGGCTTTTCCTCTGAACTCACTCCACCACCTCGTCCTGAAACCCGCATGAAACGGATTTAAATCAATTTTATCGGCCAAATTCACAGTAACGTAATTCACCCGTTTAAACATTACATTGGGTAATATTTTGACAAAAACGCGGAGAAATCCCCGCGTTTTTCAACAGATTAACTTGTGGTCCGACGCGGCGATTACGAATAACGACGCAAAACCAGCGAAGCGTTGGTGCCGCCAAACCCAAACGAGTTTGAAAGCGCAACGTCGATTTTACGTTCGCGCGCCTTGTGCGGAACGAGGTCGATCTTGGTTTCAACCGCAGGATTGTCGAGATTAAGCGTCGCAGGCGCGATATTATCACGGATTGCAAGCGTTGAGAAAATCGCTTCCGCAGCACCTGCTGCACCCAGCAGATGGCCGATGGACGACTTTGTCGAAGACATCGAAATCCTTGATGCAGCATCGCCGACAACACGCTCTACAGCACCCAACTCAATTGTATCGGCCATGGTCGAAGTGCCATGTGCATTGATATAATCGATCTGGTCCGGCGTGATTTCCGCACGCTTGAGAGCTGCAACCATACAACGTTCTGCGCCTTCGCCACTCTCGGTAGGGGCTGTGATGTGGTAGGCATCGCCCGAAAGACCATAGCCGATCACTTCGGCATAAATCTTGGCACCGCGCGCAAGAGCATGGTCCAGATCTTCAAGCACGACAACGCCTGCACCCTCGCCCATGACAAAGCCGTCACGGTCGTTGTCATAAGGGCGTGAAGCTGCGGTTGGATCATCGTTGCGCTTGGTGGAGAGCGCCTTACAGGCTGCAAAGCCTGCCAGAGAAATGCGGCTGACCGGTGATTCCGTGCCGCCTGCAACCATCACATCTGCATCGCCAAAGGCAATCAGACGGGCTGCATCGCCAATGGCGTGCGTGCCGGTTGCGCAGGCCGTCACGACCGAGTGGTTCGGGCCGCGCAGCTTGTGCTTGATCGAAACATGGCCAGAAGCCAGATTGATCAGACGTCCGGGAATAAAGAAAGGGGAAATGCGGCGCGGACCCTTGTCGCGCAGCGTATATCCAGCCTCGACAATCCCTTCAATGCCGCCAATGCCCGAACCGATGAGAACACCGGTGCGAACCTGATCTTCATCGCTTTCAGGATGCCAGTTGGCGTCATCAAGTGCCTGATCGGCAGCACCGACTGCATAGACGATGAACGGATCAACCTTTCGCTGTTCCTTGGCTTCCATGTGGAGGTCGGCATTGAAGGTGCCATTGGTGCCATCGCCAACCGGAATACGGCAGGCGATCTGGCACGCCAGATCATCGACTTCAAATTCCGTTACGCGGCGAGCAGCGCTTTCACCGGCCAAAAGACGTTTCCAGGTCTCTTCGACACCGCTTGCCAGCGGCGACACCAAACCAAGACCGGTGATGACGACACGCCTCATATCCACCCCTTAAATTTGATAAATTTCATTGGAGCCATCCCGCAGGCTAAAATGCCTCATACGGACGATGCTCACTCAATACCGGACTGCATATGCAGTGACCACACCGGGCCAATTCCAGCAATAGGCTTTCGCTTTTTTCTGGGGAAAGGGCCTGAACGCCTGACCAGAAGACAAGCAGGGCCGGGATTCGGTGGAATCCCAGCCCCATAAGCTCAGATTAGGCAGAAGCCTTATCGATGAACTTTACAGCGTCGCCGACCGTGAGGATCGTTTCTGCTGCGTCATCAGGAATTTCAACGCCGAATTCTTCTTCGAAAGCCATGACCAGCTCGACGGTGTCGAGGCTGTCTGCACCAAGATCATCGATGAAACTTGCACCTTCGGTGACCTTGTCGGCATCTACACCCAGATGCTCAACAACGATTTTCTTGACGCGCTCTGCGGTATCGCTCATGTCGGAACCTCGACCTGTTTGTTTACTTGCTCTGCCTTGGTTAGCGGCATGCATGATTGTAATCAAGTTATAAGATGCATGCCAAGTTTAGAGTACACTTACTTTGGCAGACATCCTGTGGATATTCCTTGCGGAACAGGATTACGGCAATTTTTGCAAAATGCCGAAACTCTCGTCGGGCGCATTACCATGCTTCTTGAGCAAGGCAAAGCGCATTTTACTTTCCAAAGCCCGGATCTGCGGCGTTTCGTACCAGAAACTGCCGTTTCCCAGACTTTTTTAGATCATGGCCATGCCGCCATTGATATGCAGGGTCTGGCCTGTGACGTAAGCAGCCTCATTACTGGCAAGATAAAGCACAGCTGCGGCAATGTCATCACCAACGCCCATACGCTTCATCGGAATGCTGCCCATGATAGCTTCTTTCTGCTTTTCATTGAGCTTGTCCGTCATTGCCGATTCGATAAAGCCCGGCGCAATGCAGTTAACCGTGACATTGCGGCTTGCAATTTCCTGCGCCAGCGACTTCGAGAAGCCGATCAGACCGGCCTTGGAAGCGCAATAATTGGCCTGACCCGGATTTCCGGTTACGCCAACAATGGACGTGATATTGATGATACGGCCATTGCGACGGCGCATCATCGGATGTGTCAGTTCACGGGTCAGATTGAACACGGATGTCAAATTGACATTGAGAACCGCATCCCAGTCTTCATCGCTCATACGAACAAACAGACCATCGCGCGTGATGCCAGCATTGTTGACGAGGATATCAACGCCGCCCATCTCTTCTTCGGCCTTCTGACCGAGTGCCTTTACGGCTTCACGGTCGGAAAGATTAGCCGGGAAGATAAACGTGCGCTCGCCAAGCTCTGCGGCCAGTAATTTGAGCTTTTCTTCGCGGGTGCCATGCAGACCAACGATTGCGCCCTGCGCATGAAGTGCGCGGGCAATCGCTTCGCCTAAGCCCCCAGTCGCACCGGTTACCAGAGCCTTGCGTCCAGTCAGATCAAACATTTCAGATCCCTTTAAACATTAAGGGCGGCGACAGCCGCTTCAATTTCTTCGGCCGAACCAACGGTCACGCCGGTCACATCCTTGGAGATGCGGCGTGCAAGACCCGTAAGCACCTTGCCCGAACCTACTTCATAAAGCGTGGTGACGCCATTGGCCGCAAACCATTCAACAGTTTCGCGCCAGCGCACCTGACCCGTGACCTGCTCAACCAGAAGATCAGCTATCTCATTGGCATCGGTTACGGGTGCTGCACGCACATTGGCAATCAGCGGCACAATCGGATTGTGCTTTTCAACGCTTGCAAGCGCTTCGCGCATGGCGTCAGCAGCGGGCCCCATCAGGGTTGAATGAAAGGGCGCGGAAACAGGCAACATGATTGCGCGCTTGGCACCTTTTTCAGATGCCAGCGACGCAGCCAATTCAACAGCGGCCTTGGAGCCAGAGATAACCAGCTGTCCACCGCCATTGTCATTGGCGATCTGAACAGAGCCGGAAGCTTTGGCCTCCACGCAGATTGCTTCGACATCGCTATGTTCAAGACCGATAATGGCCGCCATTGCGCCTGCACCAACCGGAACAGCCTTCTGCATCGCATTGCCGCGAATGCGCAAAAGACGCGCGGTATCGGCCAGCGAGAACGTGCCAGCCGCGCAAAGTGCGGAATACTCGCCAAGCGAATGACCGGCAACATAAGCGACCTTGTCTTTGAGCGAAAAGCCGCGTGCTTCCATGACGCGCAAAGTGGCGATGGAAACAGCCATCAGCGCTGGCTGTGCATTGGCGGTCAGGGTGAGCACATCTTCCGGACCTTCGAACATCGTGGCGGAAAGCTTTTCGCCCAGTACCGCGTCCACTTCCTCAAAAACAGCGCGTGCTTCGGCGAACTGTTCTGCCAAAGCCTTGCCCATGCCGACTGCCTGGCTGCCCTGTCCGGGAAAGGTGAATGCTACCGCCATAAATGCCTCGCTTAAATATAACAATTTTGCGCGATGTGCCCCATCACGGGTTGAAAAGTCAAGTATTTGTGGATTTTTGCTGCGCCTGGCGCTTGCAAAGCAGGGGAAAAACACGTATTGAGCGCCCGTTCGTTGCTGGCATTAGCTGGGGGCTGAACGGAGGAGCGGTCGGTTCTTCAACACGTTGTTGAATTGTCCGTGGAAGTCGCAAGTGCTTCTGCCTCCCGTGTCTCCGCTCTCGATTGTCTTTACCCAAGCGTCCTTTCTTCTCCGGTTTTCCGGTAAAAGAGAAGTCGCAGAGGCTTAGCCGTTAGTGTCAGCGAGATGAAACAGAAGAAAGGCAAAGCCAATGGCTCTTTATGAACATGTGCTTCTTGCCCGCCAGGACATTTCCCAGCAGCAGGTCGACGCTCTCGTCGAACAGTACAAGGGTGTCCTCGAAGCTAATGGCGGCAAGGTCGGTAAGGTAGAAAACTGGGGTCTTCGTCCCCTCACCTACCGTATCAAGAAGAATCGCAAGGCGTATTACACGCTCGTAAACATCGACGCACCGGCTGCTGCCGTTGCCGAAATGGAACGCCAGATGCGCATCAACGAAGACGTTCTTCGTTTCATGACCGTTCGCGTTGAAGAACACGAAGAAGGTCAGTCGGCCATGCTTTCGCGCCGCGACGATCGTCGTGAACGCGATGGTGATGACCGCGGCCCACGTCGTCCACGCGAAGGCGGTTTCGACCGTGGTGATCGCGGCGACCGCGGTGATCGTGGCCCACGCCGTCCACGTGACAACGAAGCTGGCGAAGGAGCATAATCATGGTTGATATCAATCAGATCCCAACCCGTCGTCCTTTCCATCGTCGTCGCAAGACATGCCCGTTCTCCGGTCCAAATGCACCGAAGATCGACTACAAGGACATCAAGCTCCTGCAGCGTTACATTTCGGAACGCGGCAAGATCGTTCCTTCGCGTATTACGGCTGTCAGCCAGAAGAAGCAGCGTGAACTCGCCAAGGCGATCAAGCGTGCACGTTTCCTCGGCCTGCTTCCATACGTTGTGAAGTAAGAATATGCTTCGGGAGGCGTGCATCGCCTCCCGATCCCCTTTCCTCCACTGCGATGGGCGCAACGGAGCGTACTGAAAACCCAAGTTGAGGCCAGCCTATACGGCGTCTCTAACTGCAATCCCGGAACAGCCGGAGCAGGACAGCGCGTTTATGAAGTTTAATGGAACCATCATTGGTGTCGGCATATTGGCGGGGCTTGCCTCGGCATTGATGTCGTCTGGCGTCATCGCCCAGTCGGGCCTGGCGGTGGTTCTCTATTTCCTGACACCGCTGCCTATTTTTGTTGCCGCTCTTGGCTGGGGTTCGAGCGCGGGGCTTATTGCCGCTGCTTGCGCCACCATCGCGGTCGGCATTTTTGCTGCACCCATGGCAGCCGTTCTCATGGCATTGACCAGCTACGCACCTGCCGCAATCGGTGCCTATCTTTCAGGTCTTGCCCGTCCTGCCTCCGAACTCGGTGGCCCCAAGGATATCATGGTCTGGTATCCACTGTCCGACATCGTATTCCGTCTCGCGCTGATGGTTGCTGCAAGCTTCATCGTCATCGGCTTCATTCTGAGCTTTGGTCCGGATATGGCGCGTGAGCTTGCCAATACGCTGATCGACCGCCTTGCAGAAGCTGACCCGCAATTCACCGCAAGCGATGAAATGCGCCAGAGCGTCAGCGCGCTTTTGATGGTGGCGCTGCCTGCTATCCAGCCTGCAACCTGCCTCGCAATTCTGATGGGCAACCTTTATCTGGCTCTGCGTCTGACCGCTCTTTCCGGCCGTCTGCGCCGTCCGCGTGATGACTGGCCAGCAACGATGCGCATGCCGCGTCAGGCACTGCTTGTCTTCGCCGTTGCTCTCGCCATTGCATTTCTGCCCGGTGCAGCCGGTCTTGTCGCAACCGTTGTTGTGGGTGCGCTGAGCTTCGGCTTCATGATTGCAGGGCTTGCCACCTTCCACCATCGCACACGCGGCAAAGCATGGCGCCCGGTGGTGCTGTGGTTTGTCTATGTTGCGATCATACTCTTCGCATTCCTGCTTTTTGTCTTCATGGTTTTTGGACTTTTCGATACCTCGCGCGGCGCGCCGACCTCGAAACTTCCGGAAGCCGATAACCAATAAACCGCATCCAAATCTCGAAAGGAAATTCAAATGGACGTTATTCTTCTGGAACGCATCAGCCGCCTCGGTCAGATGGGCGACACTGTAAAGGTCAAGGACGGCTTTGCCCGTAACTTCCTTCTGCCACAGGGCAAGGCTCTTCGTGCAAACGAAGCCAACCGCAAGAAGTTCGAAGGCCAGCGCGCACAGCTTGAAGCTCAGAACCTTGAGCGCAAGAGCGAAGCTGAAGCAGTTGCAACCAAGCTCAACGGCGAATCGTTCATCGTTGTTCGTTCGGCTGGTGAAACCGGTCAGCTTTACGGTTCGGTTTCGACCCGTGACATCGCTGACATCATCACTGCAAACGGCTTTAACCTGCACCGCAATCAGGTTGAACTGAAGCAGCCAATCAAGGCGATCGGCGTGCACGAAATCGTTATTTCGCTGCATCCTGAAGTCGAAGTTACGGTTTCCGTAAACATCGCTCGCTCGACCGAAGAAGCTGAACGTCAGGCAAAGGGTGAAGACCTCACCTCGATCGAAGCCATCTATGGCATCGAAGAAGCTCCACTTGCTGACGAAGTCTTCGATGAAGACGAAGAAGGCGAAGAAGACCAGGCTTAATTAGCCGTCTATCCTCGTGCGGAGGCTGGCCTTTACGGCGGGCATTCCCATGGTGGTAAACTTTAAATGATCATGCCCGGCGGTCTCCGTCGGGCATTTTCTCTTTTCAGATCAGAAATTTTGCCTATTCTTCATATTAGATTTGGATTGGAGAGAGTGCTGACGGAAGCGTTCGCGTTTGCTCAGGCATAAAGCCAGAGGCCAATTGACCGAAGGGGAATTGCCTGAAAATCTGATGAATGTCGCACCTGCTCTAATCTCTAACGGGAGATGGGGCCTATGCATGCAATGCTGCGTACAGTTCTTTCGCATATGATAAAACTAGGTGATCTGTCGGTCACAGATTCAGAAGGCAATATTTTTCAATATGGCAACAAGACCGGGGAACCGGTCCATATGCGTTTTAACACGCGCCATGCCGAACGTGCGGTGGCGCTTGATCCTGAACTGAAGCTTGCCGAATGTTTCATGGATGGCGAAATCGATTTTATCGATGGCGACATCTATAATCTGCTCAAGATCGTCTTTGAAAACACCGGCCCCACGGCTGCGAACGAACCATGGATGAAAGCTGCTGGCAAATTTCGGGTGTTGTTCCGTCGCTTCCAGCAGATGAATACAATTGCGCGCTCATCGAGCAATATCAAAAGCCATTACGATCTTTCAGGCGCGCTTTACGATCTGTTTCTTGACCCGGACAAACAGTATTCCTGCGCCTATTTTGAAACGCCCAAAGCAACGCTTGCCGAAGCACAGCTTGCCAAGAAGCGGCATATCGCAGCCAAGCTGCTGATCAAGGAAGAACAAAAGATACTCGATATTGGTTGCGGCTGGGGTGGTATGGGCCTTTATCTTGCCCGTTTCCTCAAGGCCAACGTGACGGGTGTAACGCTTTCGGAAGAACAACACGCCATTGCCAATCAGCGCGCAGTGGATGAAGGCCTTGAAGACCGTGCCAAGTTTGAACTCAAAGACTATCGCAAGATTGACGATCAGTTTGATCGGCTGGTGTCGGTCGGTATGTTCGAACATGTTGGCGTCGGTCACTTTGCGGAATATTTCGAGCATGTGGCGCGACTGATGAAGCCGGATGGAATTTTCCTGCTTCATGCAATCGGGCGCGCCGATGGTCCGGGCGCAACCAATCCCTTCATCCGCAAATATATCTTCCCCGGTGGCTATATTCCCGCACTTTCTGAGGTGATGCCGCATATCGAAAAAGCCGGGCTTTACGTCACCGATATCGAGATTCTGCGACTTCATTATGCTGAAACACTGAAAGAATGGCGGCTGGCGTTCCTCGAACATCGGGATGAAGCCAAGGCGCTTTATGACGAACGCTTCTGTCGCATGTGGGAGTTTTATCTCGCTGCGTCCGAAAGCGCGTTTCGCTGGCAGAACATGATGGTGTTTCACATCCAGATTGCCCACCGTCAGGATGCCGTGCCGCTCACGCGCAACTATATCGAAGCCGAAGAAAAGCGATTGAAGCGTCTCGACAGCGCACCCAAAGGGGCGAACAGCGAGACACAAACCCAGAAAAGGAGCGCAAAGGCGTAATCAAAATCACACTTCAACCAGTCAAGACCCGGTGAATAAGATTAAACCGCAAACTGTGGACGCCTGTGAATCATGGTATAGTTTTCGTCTTCCAGCAGGAATCACCTTGAGGCCGCGTTGTGTTTGGCTTCACATCAGGGCTAGCTGGAGAGATCAGAGACAGGACCAAGAATCATGGCGGAAGCGGCGGTACGCAAACTTGACGATGCGCGCGATCAAAAAGACGCGCTTTATCGTGAAGCACCTCACAATATTGAAGCAGAACAAGCGCTGTTGGGCGCTATTCTGATCAACAATGATGCGTTCTACCGCGTTTCCGACTTTCTGAAGCCGACACATTTCTTCGAGCCTTTGCATCGTAAACTCTACGAGATTTCTACCGATCTGATCCGCGTTGGCAAAATGGCCAATCCGGTCACGATGAAGACCTTTCTGCCTAATGAAGGCAAGATCGGTGATCTGACGGTCTTCCAATATGTTGCGCGCCTTGCGACCGAAGCCGTCACCATCATCAACGCCGAAGATTATGGCCGCGCGATCTATGATCTTGCTACCCGCCGTGCGCTGATTGGCATTGGTGAGGACATGGTCAATGTGGCCTATGACGCGCCTGTCGATAATGCGCCGCAGGAACAGATCGAAGACGCCGAGCGCCGTCTGTTCGAACTCGCCGAAACTGGCCGTTATGACGGCGGCTTTCAGCCGTTCAAGGATGCCGTCACCAACGCAGTCGATATGGCCAATGCCGCTTTCATGCGTGATGGACATTTGTCGGGTGTTTCCACTGGCATCCATATGCTGGACGGCAAAATGGGTGGCTTGCAGCCTTCCGATTTGATCGTGCTTGCAGGTCGTCCGGGTATGGGCAAGACCTCGCTTGCAACCAATATAGCTTTCAATATCGCCAATGCTTATGAGAGCGAACAGCAAGCCGATGGTACGTTGAAGGCAATCAATGGCGGCGTTGTTGGTTTCTTCTCGCTCGAAATGTCAGCAGAACAGCTCGCAACGCGTATTATTTCCGAGCAAACAGAAGTTTCTTCCTCGAAAATCCGTCGCGGTGATATTACCGAATCGGATTTCGAAAAGCTGGTCGCCTGCTCGCAGCATATGCAGAAGATTCCGCTCTATATCGATCAGACCGGTGGTATTTCGATTGCACAGTTGGCTGCACGTGCGCGGCGCTTGAAGCGCCAGCGCGGCCTTGATGTTCTGGTGATCGACTATATTCAGCTCATGACTGGCTCGTCTAAGGCTTCCGCGCAAAATCGCGTGCAGGAAATCACTGAAATCACCACGGGTCTGAAGGCGCTCGGCAAGGAACTCAATGTTCCGATCATTGCACTTTCACAGCTCTCGCGTCAGGTGGAAAGCCGCGAAGATAAGCGTCCGCAGCTCTCCGACTTGCGTGAATCGGGTTCGATCGAGCAGGACGCCGACGTGGTGCTCTTCGTGTTCCGTGAGGAATATTACGTAAAGAACCTCGAACCCCGCGATGAGTTCGATCCGAAATATGAAGAATGGAAGCAGCATTTCGAGAAAGTGCGCGGCACTGCCGACGTTATCGTCGCCAAGCAGCGTCACGGACCAACCGGCACCGTCAAGCTCGCCTTCCAGGCCGAGTTTACGCGATTTGCAGATCTGGCCGAGGGGTCTTATATCCCGGAGCAATATGAATAGGTCCACATATTTCTTTTGGTCGCAATTCCGGACGGAAAACCGCTACACACTTTTCCTGGAATTGCTTATATCCCGGAGCACTATGAATAGGTCTACATATTTCTTTTGGTCGCAATTCCGGACGGAAAACCGCTACACACTTTTCCTGGAATTGCTTATATCCCGGAGCAATATGAATAGTATCATTATCAAAAGCGAGCGTGCCTGATGGCTAAGGCACGCGTTCAGTTCATCTGCCAGAATTGCGGTGCGGTTCATACGCGCTGGGCGGGCAAGTGCGACTCCTGCGGCGAGTGGAATACGCTTGTCGAAGAAGGCACGAATAGCGGGATCGGGTCAGGCCCCGGCTCCATGCTTTCCAAGCGCAAAGGCCGTGCAGTTGCCCTCACCTCGCTTTCAGGCGAAATCGAAGACGCTCCGCGCATTATTTCCGGCATTAGCGAACTTGATCGCGTCACTGGCGGCGGTTTCGTGCGTGGCTCCGCGGTGCTTATCGGTGGCGATCCGGGCATTGGAAAATCCACGCTTCTGACGCAGGCTGCAGCAGCACTCGCCAACCACGGCCATCGTATTGTCTATGTGTCGGGCGAAGAAGCAGTTGCACAGATACGTCTGCGCGCGCAAAGACTTGGTGTGGCCTCCAGTGCTGTTGAACTCGCAGCAGAAACCAATGTCGAAGATATTCTTGCGACTATTTCAGATGGCAAGCGGCCTGATCTTGTGATCATCGATTCGATCCAGACCTTGTGGACGGATATGGCGGATTCCGCCCCCGGAACAGTCACACAGGTTCGCTCATCTGCACAGGCCATGATCCGTTTTGCCAAGCAGACGGGCGCTGCGGTCGTGCTCGTCGGCCATGTCACCAAGGAAGGCCAGATCGCTGGTCCGCGTGTTGTCGAACACATGGTGGATGGCGTGCTTTATTTTGAAGGTGAAGGTGGGCATCAATATCGTATCCTGCGCACCGTCAAAAACCGCTTTGGTCCGACCGATGAAATCGGCGTGTTCGAAATGTCGGATGGCGGCTTGCGCGAAGTCTCAAACCCGTCCGAACTTTTTCTTGGCGAACGCAATGCCAAGTCGCCGGGGGCTGCGGTCTTTGCCGGGATGGAAGGCACGCGCCCCGTTCTTGTTGAGATACAGGCGCTTGTTTCCCCCTCCTCGCTTGGTACGCCGCGCCGTGCGGTTGTGGGCTGGGATGGAAGCCGCCTCGCGATGATTTTGGCTGTGCTCGAATCACATTGCGGTGTGCGTTTTGGTCAGCATGATGTTTATCTCAATGTGGCAGGCGGTTATCGCATCAGCGAACCGGCAGCCGATATTGCGGTTGCTGCGGCCCTTGTTTCATCGATTGCCGGCATCGCGCTCCCTGCGGATTGTGTTCATTTCGGAGAAATCAGCCTTTCAGGTGCTGTTCGTGCCGTGTCACATGCAGTACAGAGACTGAAAGAAGCTGAAAAACTGGGTTTTAAGCAAGCTGTTGCGCCCGGTGGAACCAGCGAGCTTTGGAAAGATCGCGGTTTTAGCCTTATGGAGACGACCGCCCTTTCGGACCTTGTCGTGCGCATCGCCGCATCAGGTCCGAAGAAGAAAGACTAAGATTTTAGCGTGGGAAGATTTCGTCAACTTTCCGCTGTTAGACTATTTAAAATTTGACTGCCCCGCAGGTGAAAACCATGCTGCGTATAAATTAAGGACAGGCCAGAATGCCGATTACGTTACTTGATGGAATTCTACTCGGAATAACGCTGGTTTCGGCCGTTCTTGCGATGGTCCGTGGTTTCTCGCGCGAAGTGCTTTCGTTGGTTTCATGGGCTGCGGCAGCCGCAGCAGCATATTTGTTCTATATGCCGGTCCTGCCCTTCCTGCAGCCCTATATCAACAACGAAACCATCGCAAAGATTGCAGCCGCAGGCGCAGTTTTCCTCGTTGTTCTGATCATTGTTTCGCTGATCACCATGAAAATCGCTGATTTCATCATCGACAGCCGTATCGGTGCACTCGACCGCACGCTGGGCTTTTTGTTTGGTGCAGCACGTGGTGTATTGCTCGTCGTTGTTGCGATGCTGTTCTTCAACTGGCTTGTTCCGACAAACCAGCCAGCATGGGTCAATAATGCTAAATCCAAGCCGATGCTCGATTCGTTTGGCCAGCAATTAATCGACTTACTGCCTGCAGATCCTGAATCAGCGCTCAAGCAGTTCAAACCGGGCCAGGAAACACAGGCGCCCGCTGGTACCGAAAATGGCGCTCCAGCCGAGCAGCCCGTACCGGACGACACACCGGCTGCAAACTGATCCCAGACACTCTTTTTTGAAACCGGCAGTCCAAAACTGCCGGTTTCATGCATTTTGCTATCTGTGTTGACGCAGTGTTCATCGCAAAGTGGCCACGCAATTTCTCTGGAAATGCTTGATATCTTCCCCTATATCAGCGGCTGAAACGCACAGCATGTAAGGGACCGCTTTTAAAATAGCTCTCTTTCCTGTAAATGTTGCTTTTAGTAACCGCAATCGAAAGGCCTTGCGGACAATGTTCCAACAATCGCATGACGAAAACTCCTTTATGCTGGACGATGATACGTTGCATGAAGAGTGCGGTGTATTTGGCATTCTTGGCCATGAGGACGCCGCAGCGCTGACTGCTCTTGGCCTGCATGCTTTGCAGCATCGTGGACAGGAAGCCGCCGGTATCGTTTCCTACCATAACCGTCGTTTCCACTCGGAACGGCATATGGGTCTTGTGGGCGATCACTTCACCGATGCCTCCACGCTCAACCGCCTGCCCGGCGACCGTGCGATTGGCCATGTGCGCTATTCCACGACCGGCGAAACCATCCTGCGCAATGTGCAGCCACTTTTCGCTGAGCTGGAAGTGGGCGGCATCGCGATTGCGCATAACGGCAATTTCACCAATGGCATCACGCTGCGCAAGCAGCTGATCGCGTCAGGCGCTATCTTTCAGGCAACATCGGACACCGAAGTTGTGCTGCATATGATTGCGCGCTCGCGTCAGGCCTCGTCGAGCGCACGCTTTGTCGATGCGATCCGTCAGGTCGAGGGCGGCTATGCCATGCTGGCGCTCACACGCACCAAGCTGATTGCCGCACGCGACGCCATTGGCATTCGTCCGCTTGTGATGGGCGAACTTGATGGCAAGCCGATCTTCTGCTCGGAAACCTGTGCCCTTGATATTATCGGTGCGAAATATATTCGCGACGTTGAAAATGGTGAAGTCATCATCTGTGAAATCCAGAAAGATGGTTCCATTACCACCGAGTGCATCAAAGCAGAAAATCCGCAACCGGAGCGTCTCTGCCTGTTCGAATATGTTTACTTCGCCCGCCCTGACTCGGTTGTTGGCGGTCGCAGCGTTTATGTTGCGCGCAAGAACATGGGCATGAATCTGGCCAAGGAAGCGCCAGTCGAAGCCGATGTCGTCGTTCCTGTGCCAGATGGCGGAACACCTGCGGCACTTGGTTTTGCACAGGCCAGCGGCATTCCGTTTGAATATGGCATCATCCGCAATCACTATGTGGGCCGTACCTTCATTGAGCCGACGCAGCAGATTCGCGCCCTTGGCGTGAAGCTCAAGCATTCGGCCAATCGCGCCATGATCGAAGGCAAGCGCGTCGTGCTGGTGGATGATTCCATCGTGCGTGGCACCACTTCGGTGAAGATCGTACAGATGATCCGCGATGCCGGTGCCAAGGAAGTGCATATCCGCGTGGCAAGTCCGATGATTTTCCATCCGGATTTCTACGGCATCGATACGCCGGATGCCGAGAAGCTGCTTGCCAATCAGCATGACAGCCTTGAATCCATGTGCCGCTATATCGGTGCGGATTCGCTGGCGTTTCTGTCGATTGACGGGCTTTACAAAGCGGTTGGCGGAAATGCACGTGATCCAGAGGCTCCGGCCTTTACCGATCACTATTTCACGGGTGAATATCCAACCCGTCTTCTCGATCAGGAAGGCGAAGACAACGTCCACACGTTGTCGCTGCTCGCCTCCAACGGCTGATCGATTATCTTCACGCAGGCGGCCCAAAAGGCCGCCTTGTTTTTAGCTTGATTATCTGGGGCCTGAATTAGATTTGGGGCAAGACTGAAATTGGGGACTGGAATGACTATCGACCTTACAGGCCGTCTGGCTTTGGTAACGGGCGCATCGCGCGGCATTGGCTATTTTCTATCGCTTGAACTGGCAAAGCGTGGCGCACATGTGATTGCGGTTGCGCGCACGGTCGGCGGACTTGAAGAACTCGACGATGATATTCGCAAGGTCGGCGGTAGTGCGACACTCGTGCCGCTCGACATCACCGATATGGAAGCCATCGACCGTCTTGGCGGCTCCATTCATGAACGTTGGGGCAAGCTCGACGTTTTGGTCGCCAATGCAGGCATTCTCGGCACGATTACCCCCATCGGCCATGTAGAATCCAAAGTTTTCGATCAGGTCATGAATGTGAACGTCAAAAGCGTATGGCGTCTGATCCGCACCACAGACCCACTGCTGCGCGCTTCTGATGCCGGACGCGCCATTCTGCTATCTTCCGGCGTTGCTCACTCCTGCCGTGCTTTCTGGGCGCCTTATGCTGCTTCAAAAGCCGCAGTCGAGGTGATGGGACGTAGCTGGGCCGAAGAAACCAAACAGATGAAGCTGAACATCAATTCGGTTAATCCGGGCGCAACTCGCACCGCGATGCGCGCAAAGGCCATGCCGGGCGAAGATCCGGAAACGCTGCCCACGCCACAGTCGGTTGCCGAAAAGATCGTCAAGCTTGCCGATCCAAAGCTTGATGTGAGCGGAAAGCTTTATGATGTGCGTCAGGACCGCTTCCTCGATTATCATATGCCTTCCTGATACGATTTTTACCGGCCTTGCATAAAGCCAAGGCCGGTTCTATTTTATTTGTATTATTCCGCACTGCCGCTTCTTGCGCGCCCTGTTTCAGCGGATATTCCCTTCCCTTAATCCAATAATTCCGTGCGTTATTCCCATTTTTATTGGAGGACAGATGTCTCACGACTATCAGCGATTTATCATCATCACAGGCGGCCCTGGTTCGGGCAAAAGCACGCTCATTGATGCGCTTGAAAACAAAGGTTTTGCCCGCACAGTTGAAGCGGGGCGTGCGATCATTCAGCATCAGATGAAGATTGATGGTCAGGCATTGCCTTGGGCTGATCGTGCGCTGTTCGCTGAACTGATGCTTTCATGGGAAATGCGCTCTTACGATCTCGCTCATCAAAGCGAGGGACCAGTCTTTTTTGATCGCGGCATAGCGGATGTCATCGGCTATCTCACGCTTTGCGGACTGCCCGTGGGCAAACATGTGAAGCGCGCGGCAGCGATGATTCGATATAACAGAACCGTATTTCTGGCCCCGCCATGGGTAGAGATTTTTGCAAAGGACGAAGAGCGAAAACAGAGTTTCGAAGAAGCCTTAAAAACGTTCGAAGTGATGGAAAATACCTATAAGCAGCTTGGATATGAAATCGCGCTCCTGCCGAAATCATCGGTTCAGGAGCGCGTTCATTTCATTCAAAAAAGTGTTCCGTCAGTTTTCGTCTGACGGCTCATTTTCAAGCGCTGCACTGCGATCGGCTGCTTCTCGCTTGTTCCACGCCATCAGGCTGAAAGGCAGAAAAGCCAGATAGGCCAGCGCCGTCAGCGTCAGTGTGTACCATGTGAAGCTCATCAAAAAAGCCACATAAACAACCACGAGCAAAATCAACGGCATAACGAAATCGCGGCGGATCAGGCTACCCGCAGACTTGCCATTATAAACCGGCAGTCGGCTGACCAGCAAAAACGCAATCGCGACGGTGAAAATCGCAACCGCAAAGGCCAGTCCCTTGCTTGGCGTGAGGCCGAGAAAGCCGAGATAGACCGGCAGCAACACCAGCATGGCACCCGCAGGTGCAGGCACGCCGATGAAATAATTGCTCTGCCATGGTGGGCGGTTAGGATCTTCCAGCATCACATTGAAGCGTGCCAGACGCAGGCAGCAAGCAATCGCATAGAGAAGTGCGGCAATCCAGCCGAACGAACGCGCCTGATCAAGCACATAAACATAAAGAACAAGTGCGGGAGCGACGCCAAAATTAACTATATCGGCGAGTGAATCCATCTGTTCGCCGAACTTGGACGAGCCTTTCATCATACGCGCGACGCGACCATCCACACCGTCGAGAAATGCCGCAATCAGCACCATCATGACGGCAAGTTCAAACCGATGCTCGAAAGCCAGACGAATGCCCGTCAAGCCTGCACAAATGGCAAGAACCGTAATGACGTTCGGGATAACGATGCGCAGCGGTATCTGCGACAGTCTTGGGCCGCGGGATGAATCCACGCGGCCATTAGGCTCGAAGGGCGGGAACGGTGTTTCCATCGGCTCAGGCGATCCGGACCACAGGTTCCGCGCGTTCGCTGCCGAATTCTGCAAGAACGGTTTCACCAGCGACAGCGGTCTGGCCAATAGCAACGCGCACCGAGGCGCCAGCAGGCAGATAGACGTCGACGCGTGAGCCGAAGCGAATCAGGCCAAAACGCTCACCAACCGAAAGATTGTCGCTTTCGCGTGACCAGCAAACGATGCGGCGCGCCACAAGACCCGCGATTTGAACAACACCGACCTTGCCATGCGCGCTATCGATGAGAACGGAATTGCGCTCATTATCGGTGCTGGCCTTGTCGAGTTCAGCGTTGAGAAACTTGCCTGGACGGTGGAAAATCTTCTCGATCTTTCCGCGCACTGGCGCGCGATTGATGTGAACCGAAAACACATTCATGAAAACAGAAACCCGCATCAGAGGTTCGGAACCAAGGTCGAGTTCCGCGGGCGGAATTGCCGGACCGACAAAAGACACCTTGCCATCAGCCGGGCTGATGACAAGATCATCAGCAATGGGCGTAACACGTTCAGGGTCGCGGTAAAAATAAATGCACCAGATGGTGAGAACCAGACCGATCCAGAACAGAGGGTTCCACAGCCAGCCCAGAATGAGCGAAACCACGAAAAATGCCGCGATAAACGGATAGCCTTCACGATGGATCGGCACGAAAGTGTTACGAATGGTATCAGACAGGCTCATCGTTTTTCCTTCTGGAGCACAGCGCGCGGTAACGACACGCGAGAGCGCTCTAGTGATTGAATGCGCACCGCCTTGCCGATGATCTCCCCTGATCTACGGCACGATGCGACAGCTTGGCCCGGTTTTACCTCATCCTGTTCAAAATCGAAACGTGTTTCGCAATTTATTCACGACTGTCAGGGTTCGTGAAGTTGCCCTGACAGTCTTTTGTTTACTCTGCGGCAGGTATGCCGCGTGAAACAACGCCCATATCATCGCTTTCGCGAACCGCACGCAGGCGCTTTTCAGCCTCATCTGCTTCGCGCTGACGGCTCCACATCGAAGCATAGAGACCATCCTGCATCAGCAGATCTCGATGCGTACCGCGCTCGGCGATCAGTCCGTCTTTGAGAACGATAATTTCATCCGCACCGATAACCGTCGAAAGGCGATGAGCGATTACAAGCGTCGTGCGGCCACGGCTGACAATATCGAGCGCCGACTGGATTTCCTGTTCGGTCGCCGTATCCAGCGCCGACGTCGCCTCATCGAGAATAAGGATCGGTGGCGCTTTGAGGATCGTTCGCGCAATCGCCACGCGCTGCTTTTCGCCACCCGAAAGTTTCAGACCGCGTTCACCGACCATCGCCTGATAGCCTTCCGGCAGATGTTTGATGAAACCTGAAATCTGCGCCATTTCGGCTGCCTTTTCCACTTCCTGTTCGGTCGCATCCGTGCGGCCATAGCGGATGTTATAGGCAATCGTATCGTTAAAAAGCACTGTGTCCTGCGGCACCATGCCGATGACCTTGCGCAGACTTTCCTGCGTTACATTGCGCACGTCCTGCCCGTCTATTGTGACCGAACCCGATTGCACATCGTAAAAGCGGAATAAAAGCCGCGAGATTGTGGATTTGCCAGCACCCGAAGGACCGACAATCGCCACCGTCTTGCCTGCCGGAACCTCGAAGCTCACGCCTTTGAGGATCGGGCGATTGGCATCATAGGCAAAGTGCACATCGTTGAAACGGATTGCACCTTTATCCACACTCAGAGCCTGCGCATCAGGGCGGTCCTGTACCTCCTGCTGCACATCGAGAAGGTCAAACATCTGCTCGATGTCGGTCAGGCCCTGACGGATTTCACGATAGATGAAGCCGATAAAATTGAGCGGAATGGAAAGCTGCATCAGCATGGCGTTGATGAACACGAAGTCACCCAGCGACTGCGTACCCGCCTGCACTTCACGCGCCGACATCACCATGACAATCGCCATGCCAACGCCAAAAATCACGGCCTGACCAAAGTTCAGCCAGCCAAGCGAGGTCCATGTCTTTGTTGCCGCATCTTCATAGCGCGCCATGGATGAATCGAAGCGCTTGGCTTCCATCATTTCATTGCCGAAATATTTCACGGTTTCAAAATTAAGCAGCGAATCGATGGCCTTGGTGTTCGCATCCGTATCAGAATCGTTCATCTCGCGACGGATGCTGATGCGCCAGTCGCTCGCCTTGACCGTAAACCAGGTGTAGAACAACACAGTTGCGGCCACCACCAGCAGATAGGAAATGCCATAGGCGAAGGCGAAAATCACCGCAGTCAGGGCAAATTCGAGAATGGTGGGCAGCGTGTTGAGGATCGTGAAACGCACAATCGTTTCAATCCCCTTGGTGCCGCGCTCGATAACGCGAGAAAGCCCACCCGTGCGCCGCTCCAGATGAAAGCGCAGCGAAAGCTGGTGCATATGCACGAACGTTTTATAGGCGAGCTGACGCACGGCATATTGGCCGACACTGGCAAACAACGCATCGCGAAGCTGATTGAGACCCGCCTGAATGATCTTGGCCGCATTATAGGCCAGCACCAGCATCACCGCGCCAATGAGAACCACTGGAATGTAATCGGGAGCATTCAACTGACCATTGAGTGCGTTCGTCACCCATTTGAAGAAATAGGGAACGAGGATCAGTACAATCTTGGAAATCACCAGAAAAAACGTTGCCCAGACCACGCGCATGCGCAGGTCGGGTCGTTCGGATGGCCACATATAGGGCCAGAGATTTCGCAAGGTCTTGAGCGTTTCGCCGGAATCGGCAGAAACAGTTTTGGGGGAGCTCATGATTTTTCTTTCAAGTCAGATAGTCTTGTCGCAAAAGCCATTGTGAAAGGCTGAGATGTGCGAACGAATGGCAGTCACCTGCTGCCAGTTGACGCTATAACGTGACGTCTGGCGATCGGGCCGATAGTCGATCAGGCCAGCCTGCACGAGAACCTTGAGATGCTGGGAAACGGTCGATTGGGCAAGGTCGAGCCTGCAAACAATATCCTTACAGCAGCAGGCATCCTCCAAGATCAATTGCCGGAGAATATGAATGCGCACGGGATGACCAAGCGCTGCATAAATGCGCGCCGCATCATCATCACTCACACCAGTTGCCTGTGCAGGCTTTATTTCCATGGAAATTTTCATCGTATATCGACGATATACGATTATTCTCAAAATTGCAAGATTCCGCGACCCTCATTCTATTGAGGATCGCGTTCACAATAAAGATATTGCGATTTTATATCAGTTTGCAGAATCGTGGAGACGGCGCTGCACTTCATCATCCGCGAGCGGGTTTTGCGGCATGACGAAAACCTGTCCCGGCAGGATCAGGTCCGGGTTGCGGATCTGATCACGATTGGCAAGATAAATCGTCGTATAACGCGTGCCATGACCATACGTGCGCTTGGAAATGGTCCAGAGATTGTCGCCCTTACGGATGATCACCGAGCCTTCGACCTTCTGCAATGGTGTGCCACTGGCACCATCCTGTGCCGTATCATTCTGACCGTTTGTTCCCGATGCAACCGCCGATACATTCTGGCCAGCTTCGCGGCGGAACGGTACGCGGGCAGTTGCAATTACGCGTCCGCTTGCATCCAGCAGGTCAGCGCGGATGATATAATCACCAACGGCAAGCGGCTTCTGACTTTGAACCAGAAAGCGGCCTTCCGGCGAAATCGGACTTGAACCAAGAAGAATCTCATTGGCATTCACGACAACGCGGCTTCCATCTTGCGCGCTTTTGGCATTACCGGCAACGAAGACCTTGTCACCCTCGATTTCAACGGCTTCAATGCCAATTGGCGCACCGGGATCAACTTTTGCCTGTGGCGCAGGTTGCGCAACCACTGCGCCTGCATCCGCCGAGGACGCGGCCTGCTGTGCAGGGGCATCCGGTTTGGTGATCAACCGACTTGCCTGACCAGGCTCTTCGACAAGCGCCAGCACCTGACCGCTACTGTTATCTGGAACGGAAACGATGGCCGTCTGTGCGGATGTTGCAACATTGCCGCCTGATCCGCCTGCGCGCAGCACAAGCTGATGATCACCGGGTTTGAGCGGCTGATCGAGAACAATCGCGAAATCGCCATTTGGACCGGCCTTCGCCGTTCCAAGAACCCGCGCACCGGAGAGGATTTCAACATCCGCATTGGCTGCCGCCTGCCCTGCAATCACCACTGAGCCGCCAGGTTCGACACGCAGAATATCAAAGGCCGGTACTTTAGCCTCGTTCGGTGCGTCCTGAGGCGCGCTGGATGCAGCCTGCTCGGGAGCGTTTTGCGGCGCAGCTTCGGCAGGCTTTTCCGGCTCTTGCTGCGCCGCGGTTGGCTGTGCCGGAGCAGGCTGTTGGGCGCTCTGCGTTTGAGGCGCAGATGCCGCCACGTCCGAAGCCGGCGTGGCCGTCTGCTCTTTTAGCGAATTCCAATAATACAAGCCCCCGCCCAGAATGAGAGCGAGAACAACACCGATAACCCCGTATCTGTAGTTTTGCATTTCGGCACTAAACCCACATGAGATAAATTAATCATAGGGTTTATCGCCTTTTGCTTTGACCTACAAGAAATACGCTCACAATTCCGTGAGTTAGGTTGTCATTATTGCAGAAAAATTACTGCTCAACACAGCTGATCGGCTTTTCCTGTTCAGGATCATCCATAAGATTATATAAATCTGCGGTTTCCCCCTTGGTCCACCAGATGTAAATGCCGCCCGCATATTTGGCACCAGAGCCGGAAAGAACGTTTGCAGCAACAACTGTGTGGTCTTCCATTTCCAGTTCCGCCAGCGAAATATCACCGGCATTGTAGTAAGTGGCCGAAACATTATTGTCACCGCAGGTGTAGAGCACCGCATTGGTGGTCACTTCAATATTATCAGGCAGCTTGATGTTAATCTCTCCTGCTGATGCCGTTGAAGCAGCCAGCGCAAACGCTGCAACCAGAATCCATTTTTTCATGCCATCAAGCTCCCTGTATGAATTTCACTTTCACGAGTTATAACTATAGAAGCTTGACGCTGAAACACCAAAAGCGCAGAAGAAATTATGTCTGAGATTCGATCCATTTGTGTTTATTGCGGCTCTTCAACGGGCCTGAACCCCATCTATCGTGAGGCAGGCCTGACGCTTGGCCGCTCGCTTGCTGAACACGGCATCCGCCTTGTTTATGGCGGCGGCACACGCGGCATCATGGGCGCGGTTGCTGAAGGTGTCATGAAGGCAGGTGGCGAAGTCACCGGCATCATTCCCACCTTTCTGCTCGACAAGGAGGCAAGCCTCGAAAAGGCGCAGGAGCTGACCGAGCTTATCGTGGTTGGCGACATGCACGAGCGTAAGCATCTGATGTTCGAGAAGTCCGATGCGTTTGTCACCCTTCCCGGCGGCATTGGCACGGTTGAAGAAATCGTGGAAATGATGACCTGGGGTCAGCTTGGCAAGCACACCAAGCCGATGGTTTTTGCCAATATCAACAATTTCTGGCAGCCAATGCTCACGCTTCTTGATCATATGCGCAATGAAGGTTTTATTCACACGGCACATCAGGTGCAGCCGCTGGTGATTGATCGCGCGGGAGACATTGTGCCTGCGATCTTAGCTGCCAACGGCAAATCGCATGAAGGCGATCCGACGATCATCGAAAAGATGTGAATGCTGTTTTCAGTGTGACATTAAAATTCAAGGGCGGAGCAATCCGCCCTTTCTTGTTTTTGTCCGATAGTTATGGCAAATACCTCAATATTCAACCATATGGTTGACTAATAATCGCAATGGTGTATATTCAACCTTACGGGTGAATAATGAACGATGATGCTCTGTCACACATTCTCAAGGCCGTCGGAGACGTTACACGCCGACATATTTTGACGCTTCTGGTTCAGGAGGGCGCTTCAAAAGTGACTGTACTCGCCGCTCATTTCGACATGTCGCTCAACTCAGTCTCCAAGCACATCAAGGTGTTGGAGGAGGCAGGATTGGTCACCCGCAGGACTTTGGGCCGTGAGCATTTCATCACCGCCGAGCTTGAACCGGTGCGAGCAGTGGAAGCCTGGTTTACGGAGCTGAAGTCTGTCTGGGAACTGCGCCTTGAGGCGCTGGAGGATATACTCGTTTCGAAGGAATAGGAAAATGAGTGAGCTTGAACTGACAGTCAATCGCAGGATTGCCGCTCCCCGGGAGAAAGTCTTCAATGCATGGCTCTCGCCATCGACCCTTGCACAATTCATGCGCGTGCCAACCGACAGCACCAAGCCGTCTGATGTCAAGACGGATGTGGTGAAAGGTGGGCAGTTTTCCATTCTCATGCATACGGTCGACCGCGACGTGATGCATACCGGCACTTATCTGGAAATTCGGCCCCATTCGCGGTTATCATTTACCTGGAGCTCGCCTCATTCGCTGGACGATAGTGTCGTGACGATCGATCTGGCAGAGGTGGATGCAACCACAACGGATGTTACACTCAGCCAAGTGAAGTTCCGCGGCCCGGAAGAACGCGACGGCCACATCAAGGGCTGGACCGCCATTCTTGCGAATTTCGACCAAATGGCAGATTGAGTTGTGAAAAGCCGGGCATTACTGCCCCGCTTTTCATTTAAACCTACTTCTTAACCAGCGTTACAACCGCTTCCACATGCGAAGACCAGAGGAACTGGTCAATCGGCGTCACACGCGTGATGCGATATCCGCCCTTCACCAGAATGGCGAGATCACGCGCCAGCGTAACCGGGTTGCATGAGATCGCTACAACCTTCTCAACCTTGGATTTGGCGAGTTCCTGCGCCTGTTCTTCGGCGCCTGCGCGTGGCGGGTCGAAGACCACAGCATTATAAGGCAGCAATTCCTTCGGCATCAATGGGCGGCGGAACAGATCGCGCCGTTCAACGGAAACAGGCTTCAAGCCCTGCACATAGCGCACGCCGCGATCAAGCGCTGCGAGTGCCGGAGCATCGTTTTCAATCGCGTGGACAGCACTTTTTTCCGCAATGCGCAGCGCGAACGTACCAACACCGCAGAAAAGGTCTGCAACGCGCTTGGCTTTGCCAAGATGCGAAAGCACAAGCTGCACCATTGTCTCTTCGGCATCCACCGTTGCCTGCAAGAAGCAGCCGGGTGGAACCGGAACCGGAACCTTACCAAAATGAATGACCGGTTTTTTTGGCTCGACGATGATTTCGCCTTCATGCGAAAGACGCGCGAAATCCTTTTTCATCATAAGTGCTGTGAGCGCGCGGCGCTGCTCATCGCTTAGCGTGCCGCAACCGCTTGCTGCCAGATCAAGCCCGGATTCAGTTACGGTTGCTGCCAGTTTAAACGGCTTTGAGCCCGGAGCGATCAGGGCGCCCACTTCGCGCAGGTCATCGAGCCGCGAAATGATTTCGGGCACGGTGACGGCACATTCGACAATGTCGATGATTTCGTGGCTCAGATAGCGGTTAAAGCCAAGCAGCACGCCTTTTTCGGTTTTGCGGGCAGCAAAGGTAGCGCGACGGCGCGAACGCGGCTGACAAGCCACCAGCGCATCGACTTCAACGTCAAGGCCTTTGCCTTTGAGTGCTGAAACCACAAGTTCGCGCTTCCACAGGCGATAGGGTTCATCCTGCCAATGTTGCAGCGCGCAGCCACCGCAATCTTCAAAATGCTGGCAGACAGGGTCTTGTCGCTCGTCCGAGGTTTCAAGAAGTGCCATCACCGTCGCACGGTTTTTGTCGCGCGCCACATTGGCCACTTCGCCCGGCAGTGTGAAAGGCACGAAGACCTGCCCATCGGGAAGGTTTGCGACGCCATCGCCGCCCGCGCCTATCGAGCGGATTGTAATCTGCGTCGTCATTGGTCTTTCTTTCCTGCCAAAAGATATTCACGATTGCCGTCGCCACCTTCAATGGGCGACGGACAAAGGCCGAGCGCACGCCAACCGGGCTGCGTCTCAAGCCATGATTTCAGTTCTTCTGCTATGCGTTCGCCTGTCGATGGGTCGCGCAAAATGCCACCCTTGCCGATAGCCTCGCGACCAGCTTCAAATTGCGGCTTTACGAGAAGCGCGCAGATAGCATCTTTTTGCGCGAGAGCCAATGCCGGAGGCAAAGCAAGCTTTAGCGAAATGAAACTGACATCCGACACCACGCAATCGACATCGCGTCCATCAAGATGAGAAATCTCAAGCGCACGCGCATTAATGCCCTCGCTATTGGTAACGCGCGGGTCATTGCGCAGGCTTTCATGCAACTGATCATGGCCGACATCGATGGCGAGCACATGGGTTGCGCCGCGCTCCAGCAGAACCTGCGTGAAGCCGCCAGTTGAAGCGCCTATATCGAGCGCCGTACAGCCATTCACATCGAAGCCGAACTGATCAAGTGCTGCAATAAGTTTCAAAGCGCCGCGCGAAACATAGGCACTTGCGGGATCATCAACTGTGATTTTTGCCGTGCGAGCAATTGTTTGTCCCGGCTTGGTGATAGTCTTGCCATCCACCTTAACCGTACTGCGCTGAATTGCGTCACGTGCTCGCGAGCGCGTTGCAAACAAGGCAAGCTCGACCAGCAACTGGTCAAGCCGCAAGCTTTTATCTTGAGTGAAATCAGGCACGGAAGGATGCGGTCACTTCTTCGCGGCCCAAAGCTGCAAAAACAGTCTTCACGATACCAGCGCGATCAAGATTGGCATTGGCATACATGACTTCCGGCTTAGCGTGATCCTGATAGACATCCGGCAAGGTGAGCACACGGACCTTGAGTCCGCGATCAAGCAGACCATCTGTTGCAAGGAATTGCAGAACATGTGCCGCAAAGCCGCCAACAGCACCCTCTTCAATCGTCACCAGCACCTCATGTTCACGTGCAAGCCGGCGAATGAGATCATGATCAAGTGGCTTTGCAAAACGCGCATCTGCAACAGTGGTTGAAAGACCGGCAGCACCCAGTTCATCAGCGGCGTTCAGGCATTCCTGCAAACGCGTACCGAAGGAAAGAAGTGCAACTTTGGTGCCTTCGCGCACGATGCGGCCCTTGCCGATTTCAAGCGGTGAACCGCGTTCGGGCAGTTCAACACCGACACCGTCACCACGCGGGTAGCGGAACGAAATCGGGCCTTCATCATAATCGGCAGCCGTGCGCACCATGTGGCGCAGTTCTGCCTCGTCAGATGCGGCCATGACCACAAAGCCCGGAAGGGCGGCGAGAAAGCCAGTATCGAACGATCCCGCATGGGTCGGACCATCGGCCCCGACCAAACCAGCGCGATCGATGGGGAAGCGTACGGGCAGGTTCTGGATCGACACATCATGCACGACCTGATCATAGCCACGCTGAAGGAAGGTTGAATAGATGGCACAGAAAGGTTTGTAACCCTCTGTTGCAAGCCCCGCTGCAAAGGTAACCGCGTGTTGCTCGGCAATGCCGACGTCGAATGTGCGGGTGGGAAACACTTCGCCAAACAGATCAAGTCCAGTTCCGGTCGGCATAGCCGCAGTAACAGCCACGATCTTGTCGTCGTGGCGGGCTTCTTCGATCAGGCTTGTGCCGAAAATTTTGGTATAGCTTGGCGCATTTGCCGGTGGCTTGGACTGCTTGCCGGTAATCACGTCGAATTTGTTAACGCCGTGATATTTGTCGGCAGCAGCCTCTGCGGGTGCATAGCCCTTGCCCTTTTGCGTGACCACATGGATGAGCACCGGACCGTCCTGCGTGTCGCGAACATTTTTCAGGATCGGCAACAGGTGATCGAGATTATGTCCATCGATGGGACCGACATAATAAAAACCAAGCTCCTCAAACATCGTGCCGCCGGTGAAGAAAGCCCGTGTGAACTCTTCCGACTTGCGCGCCTTATCCTGCAAAAATTTCGGCAGCTTCTTTGCGACCTGCTTGGCGGCATCGCGCACACTGCGATAGGTCTTTCCGGAAACCAGACGTGCCAGATAAGCGCTCATAGCGCCTGTCGGCGGCGCAATCGACATGTCATTGTCGTTGAGGATAACGATCAGGCGTGCATCCAGCGCACCCGCATTGTTCATCGCTTCATAGGCCATGCCTGCCGACATGGAGCCATCACCGATAACCGCAATGACATTGCGCTTTTCGCCAGAAAGATCGCTTGCCACAGCCATACCGAGACCGGCCGAAATTGAGGTGGATGAATGCGCTGCACCAAACGGGTCATATTCGCTCTCAGAGCGCTTGGTGAAGCCGGAAAGTCCGCCTTCCTGTCTGAGCGTACGAATACGGTCGCGACGTCCGGTCAGAATTTTGTGCGGATAGGCCTGATGGCCGACGTCCCAGATGATGCGGTCGTGCGGCGTGTCAAAGACATGATGCAGCGCAACAGTGAGTTCCACCACACCGAGCCCCGCGCCCAAATGCCCGCCCGTTGTCGAAACCGCGTCAACCAGTTCGGCGCGCAATTCTTCCGCCAGCTTTGGCAAGTCCTGTTCCGGCAATGCGCGAAGGGCTTCCGGGGTCGGTGCCTTATCGAGCAATGGGGTAATGGGTCGGGACATTAAAACAACCTGTTGTTGGTTCGATTTTTGTTTGTCGGTATAGCAGCAGCCCGTTCAGATCAAGCAGCACAAAGCCCATATCAAGGGCTGCGGGACATCATGTCCTATGAATTAGAGCAGTTCCTGTTCGAACGGAATCATCGGAACTGCTCTAGCTTTTTGTTTTGTCGCATTATCCGACGCAAAACCGCTTCGCACTTTTGCTGGAAATGCTCTATAATTCAGGCAAAGGTATGAATTCTTCCTCATCGCCCGGCACAATATCGAAACGACCGCTGCGCCATTCTTCCTTGGCCTGCTCAATACGTTCTTTCGAAGAAGAGACAAAATTCCACCAGACATAGCGTTTTGAACCAAGCGCTGCCCCGCCGAACAGCATGAAATGCGCGCCTTCGGGGCCAGCCTGCACAATAATATCATCACCGGGCCTGAATGCGAGCAGCCTGTCGGGCGGAAATACTTCGCCACCAATGCCCACATTGCCGCGCAGCGTGTAGATGGCGCGCTCTTCTGTGGTTGGCGGAATATGAAAGCGTCCGCCGGGCAGCACTTCAATATCGGCATAAAGCGTTTCGGCATGCTGGATCACGGGTGATGAAACGCCATGCATCGAGCCGATGATCAAACGCCCGTTGAACTCACGGTCGTCCATGACTGGCAGTTCAGGCGCATTGGTATGGTAGAAGTGCGGATCAATTTCCTCTGATTGCTCTGGCAAGGCCAGCCATGTCTGAATACCGGAAATCGATAATGGTCCATCACGCTCTTCTTCCGGAGAGCGCTCGGAATGCACAATGCCCCTGCCCGCCGTCATCAGATTCACGTCGCCCGGTCGGATCACCATCTCAGTACCAAGACTATCGCGGTGGCGAATATGGCCATCAAACAAATATGTAACTGTTGAAAGACCGATATGCGGATGAGGACGCACATCAAGCGCATCACCATCATGCAGAACCGCCGGTCCCATGCGGTCGAAGAAGATGAAAGGTCCGACCAGCCGACGGCGCGCGGTCGGGAGCGCACGACGAACTTCCAGCCCCCCAATATCGCTTGTGCGCGGGATGACCAGCGTTTCGATCGCATCCACAGTCGTCTTGTCACCCAGGACAGGGTCAGGACATGGGAAAAAACTCATAAAGCGCTACCAAACAAAAGCGCACCGGCAAGCCGTTTGCCGGTGCGTGACCTTGAAAAAGATAGGGCTATATCAGCGATTGTGCAACAGGCGCGACAATTCGTTCGTGTCTGGCACCTGCCCATTTGTTGTGAGCTTGTCGACCAGCCCCGGAAGAACCTGTGAAAGCTGATTAAGCAACTCCTGCTGGTCAATGCCTGCATGCGCTGCAATTTCGCTCAAAGTCTTCTGGCCAAGCGCATCACCAAGCTGGCCCGGTTCAATCTGATGATTATTGCCCTGCCCAACCCATGAATCCACCTTGTCACCAAGGCCTGCCTGTTTGAGCTGGTCTAAAAGTCCACCAAGACCGCCGCCCAACGGACCGGGTGCCGCTGGCGCAGAGGCCGCACCGCCGCTTGCGAGAGCGCCCCCCAGCAGACCGCCCAAGCCGCCCAGAATGCCGCCGAGCAAGCCGCCGCCGCTATCTGCCTGTTGTGCAGACTGATCCGGAATGGATGCAGGCTGCTCAGGTTCATCACTATGCCCTTTGAGCATCTTGCCCACAAGCAATGCACCCAGTGCAATCAGAACCGGCTTGGCAAGGCTGCCGCCGGGGATCGGCGAGTTGTTGGAATTGTCATCATAGCTTCCCATCACGCGATACTCCCTGTTGGACGCCGTGATTTTATCACGTGCGATTAAGTTAAGGTGAAATAAGTTTCTGCTTTTGACAAGCATTATACCTTGCCAAATCGAAACTATTGTGAAAATTTTCTAACTGCTTGATGTAAAATCTTATTTGCGTGATAGGAGATATTAGATGTCTTTTATAAGCTGGATTATTCTCGGACTTATCGCTGGTTTTATTGGCAGTAAAATTGTCAATAAAAGCGGTCAGGGACTATTCTTCGACATTGCGCTTGGCATCGTCGGGGCAATTATCGGCGGTGTCATTTCTTCATTCCTGTTTGGTCGCGGGGTCACAGGTGCCTTCGATCCAATCAGCCTGATCATCGCCATTCTCGGCTCTGTCATCGTTTTGTGGGCCTACCACAAGATAACCGGCAAGCGTTCCATTGGGTAGAAAAGCATATTACAATGTTTCGGCTCCGCTCTAAGCAAGGAGCCGAAACATTCCATACTCTTGAAGAAAGCGCCGCCGCGTTGATGAGCTTCATCGAACACTACATTGCTGCCTATGGTGCTTTCGCAATCTTTGTAATCGTTTACTTCGAGTCCTTTGGCGCACCCTTGCCCGGCGAAAGTGCCTTGATTGCGTGCTCGCTTCTGGCACTGCACGGCACACTAAATATTGAGCATGTCTTGCTGGCTGTTTTCATCGGGGCCGTTCTGGGAGACTGCACCGGATATGTCATCGGGCGTTACGGCGGCCGCGCGCTCATATTACGCTACGGGCATCTGGTGAAACTGACGCCGGAAAGACTGGACAAATTCGAAAAGCTTTTTGCCAGCAAGGGCATTTACGTGGTCGCAACAGCACGTTTTGTTGTGCTGTTAAGACAACTCAATGGAGTTGTTGCCGGTTCTATGAAGATGAACCCTGTGCATTTTCTCGCTGCAAATATTGTGGGCGCCGCAGGCTGGACGCTTGTGTGGGGACTTGGTCCCTACATGCTCAGCGGTGTGCTTGCGCCCTATGCCACTCACCTAAAACATTTTTTCCCTTAGCCGCCTATCAGAACAAGATTTTGGGTGAATCATCAGCTGTTACTTACAGGTAACAGTCAACCTCAAAGCTGACATGCTTTTATTTAAATCCAACAGTGTTGCCTAGTCATTAAAACTTCACTGATATGACATCTAATTGATATTGCTTGTTTTTTTACGCTCTCTATAAGCGCTCCAGTCACACCTCACTTATGGAGTCACTTTATGAGGGTAAAGCATTTTCTCTGCGCTTCGGCTGCAGTATTTTCGTTCGCATCGGCTGCACAGGCTGCTGACGCGATTGTTGCACCAGAGCCAGAAGCTGTAGAATATGTTCGCGTTTGCGATGCCTACGGCACAGGTTACTTTTACATTCCGGGCACCGAAACCTGCCTTCGCGTTCACGGCTATGTCCGTATGGACACCAAGGGCGGCGATAACGTGTACGCAAAAACCCTTGGACAGCGCGAACGCGACACCTACGACATCCTGACACGTTTCTCGCTGCGCTTCTCGACTGCGTCGGAAACCGAACTCGGCACACTCAAGACCTATGCCGAAACTCGCTTCCAGTACCAGAATGGCGCCGATGCTGGTTCAACCGGCACCCTGCGTTATGGCTACATCCAGCTCGGCGGCCTTCGCGTTGGTCTTGATGAATCCGCGTTTGTAACCTTCACTGGCTACCTCGGCGACGTTATCAATGACGACGTTATTCTGGCAGGCGGCACCCGTACCAACGCAATCAGCTACACTTTCAAGGGCGGCAACGGCTTCTCGGCTATCGTTGCAGTTGAACAGGGTGGTAACGGCGATTCCAACGGTTCCGTCACAATCGACGACTACATGCCACACGTTGTTGGTGGCCTGAAGCTCGCTCAGGATTGGGGTTCGATCGCCGGTGTTGCAGCCTACGACGCTCTCAATGAAAAGTGGATGGGTAAAGCTCGCCTCGACGTAAACGTAACCGAACAGTTCTCGGTTTGGGTACAGGGCGCTTACAAGTCGAACGACGATACTTATGTCGCTGGCGTTCGTCAGATCGACAGCTTCTACGGCACATGGGGCGGCGATTGGGCTGTCTGGGGTGGCGCGAAGTACAAGATCAACAAGAAAGCCGCCTTCAACATTCAGGCCGCTTACGAAGAAGCTGACCGTTTCGCAGCGACTGCAAACATTGCTTACACGCTCGTACCAGGCTTCACTGTAACGCCAGAAATCTCGTACACCAAGTGGAACGACGACAAGTCGGTACTCAAGGGCAAAGACGCTATCCAGGGTATGGTTCGCTTCCAGCGCTCGTTCTAATACAACGGATAAAACAGTCTAGATCGCCTGAAGTTGAGGACCTCCAGTCAAATCTAAGGCGATACAGATTGATAGCGGCTCGAAAGAGCCGCTATTTTCTTTGAAACCAAAATATCAGAGAATGATTTGCACTTTTATTCAGCGTCGAGTGGCTCGGTACCAGCAGGCTGACCATCACGGCCAATACGGATTTTCTCGACCTTGTCTTCGGCAGATTTAAGCAGCGTATCGCAATGCTTTTTCAGCGCTTCGCCGCGCTCATAGATACGAATAGACTCTTCCAGCGGCACATCGCCCCGCTCCAGAGCATCGACGATCTTCTCAAGCTGCTTCAAGGCGTCCTCAAAGCTCATAACTGCAATGTCGGTGTTGGACGGTTCGGTTACCATGGTTTATCCTTTCAACAGCCGCGTAATATGAGAAGACGCGGACTGCGACAAGCCCTCAAGATCATATCCACCTTCAAGCACACTCACCAGTCGGTGATTGCAGAACCGTTCAGCACGTTCCATGAGCTTGCCCGTCGCCCAATCGAAATCCGATTCATCGAGATTGATCTCGGCAAGAGGATCGCGGAAATGCGCGTCGAAGCCAGCCGAAATAAGGATCAAATCTGGCCGGAAGTTGTCCAAAGCAGGCAATACACGACTATTAAATGCCTCGCGAAATTCCCGGCTGCCGGTATTGGGCGAAAGCGGAGCATTGACGATGTTACCGACACCTACCTCATCTTTCCGGCCTGTGCCAGGAAAAAGCGGAAACTGGTGCGTCGAACAGTAAAGAACGCTCGGATCATCTTTGAAGATATCCTGCGTGCCGTTGCCATGATGCACGTCCCAATCAACTATTGCGATGCGTTCCGCACCATGATTGCGCTGCGCATGACGCGCTGCGATAGCAACATTGTTAAACAGGCAGAAGCCCATTGCCGTTGACAGCTCGGCATGATGACCGGGCGGGCGTGAAGCGACAAAGACGTTATCAGCTTTTCCGGAAAACACATCGTCTACGGCAGCATTTGCGCCACCAATGGCTAGCAATGCTGCTTCCCAGCTTTTCGGACTCACATAGGTATCGACGCCAAGCTTGTTGATCGGTTGCGGCGCTTCCTCATCGTCTATGCCATCGGGAATTTGCTTACGGATTTCGTCGACATAGCTTTCAGGATGCACGAGCAGGATGGCATCTTCTGATGCCATCCGCGCTTCCACACGGTCGAGACGGTAGAAATCCGGTCCTTCCAGCTCGCTCATCAGCGCACGAATGCGGTCGGGCCGCTCGGGATGTCCGGGCGGCACGATATGTTCAAGATAGGTAGGATGCCAGTAAAGCCGTGTTGTCATTGCGATCCTGTAGCATCTTTAGCCGACAACACTGTGTCAGATGATTTCGGTGCGGGCGATATTGATGCCGAAACCTTCAAGACCAACATAGTGGCGCTCACGCGATGCCAGAAGCACGATCGATGTGATGCCCAGGTCTTTCAGAATCTGTGCGCCCAGACCGATCTGGCGCCATTCTTCTTCGCGGGCCACAGCTTCCGCATGGGCTTCGTGTTCGCCAAGCAGCGCTTCACGCGCACGCGCATCACGGTGATCTGCACGAACCCCGACAGAACCTTCACGCAGGTAAACCAGAACGCCACGGCCTTCCTTGCCCATACGCTTCATAATCGCGTCGAGATTGTTGCCGCTGCTGCCGAAAACATCATTGATCACGTCTTCGCGGTGCAGACGGACAGGCACTTCTTCACCATCACGAATATCGCCAAAGACAACAGCGACATGCTGCATCGGCTCCCACGGCAACTCGTAGGTATAGGCATGGGCCGGGCCAGCACAGGTTTTGACTGGCGCGTCGCTGATGCGCTTGACCAGCGTTTCCTTGCGCTGACGATAGG